>Ga0209873_1000030_pt1 | contig 21144 bp, 21 predicted proteins | sample GWRWT2_30Apr14_FD_187186 | JGI IMG/M metagenome (GOLD analysis project Ga0209873, IMG submission 187186) | Sand microcosm microbial communities from a hyporheic zone in Columbia River, Washington, USA - GW-RW T2_30-Apr-14 (SPAdes) (version 2) | ecosystem: Engineered > Artificial ecosystem > Sand...
TTTACAATCACTGCGTCTGCGCGCTTGGCCTGAGCCATAACTGCATCCACTTCGGCTTTGGATGAAACGTTATGTCCCAGGGAAAACTCTGTTGCACTCGGGCTACCCAAAGGAAGACCTGCATCCTGCGAGAGACTTTTTCGCGGCCAGAGGGCGAGCTTTAAGCCGTGCTGAAGCTCAAAAAAGGCAACGGCACCATGCTCAAATTCCTTTCCGATAAGGCCTTCCGTTTTCAGCCCGAGACCATCACGGTAGAACGTGAATGATCGTTCCAGATCATCAACACCAATGGTGATGACAGTAATTCGCGGATTCATACATAAACTCCCTATGAAGCATAACGCTGTGCGGCAAGTGGCGCCGGCCTGGCGCGTCTGTTAGTTGCTTATTGATTGCCCGTGTTCACGATGGTTTTTGGCGTTTTTTCATGATGAGAACATAAAGGAGCGGTAAAATTATCAGGTCTTTTATTTATTGTTCTTAATAATTTCACTTACTATCGTGTCGTGTAACCCAAAGTGATTTCCTTGTATTTTCAAGGAACATTTTCCATGCCGCACACATAAATCAAAGCTCCCCCTTAAGTGCTAACGACTTCTCTGTAAGTTTTCCAGCTCACGTTCAAGATTAGCTTTGTTCTCCTTCAGCTTTCTGAGCTCTTCTTTTGCGGTAATGTCATCGGATTTTTGCTGTAGCCTATCTTCCAGCTGCCAAATCCTTGCGTTTATCCCCTGGATGGAATCGCTCGTTAGCTTTATCTCAAACCGCTGCTCAAGCTGAGCCAACTCGTAGGCTTTGGCATAATTATTATCCAGCCAAAAGTAGCCCCCAAAAAGTGTGGTGATAAATGCGGCCAATGTAATGAGCGGTGACACATTGCGCTTAACCCATTCTGCAATCGCATTGTCTTCTTTAGCGTTGTTGCTCTCTGGCATAAATACCTCCGCAGGTGAAAAATGATTTTGGCAGGGCTATACGTAAATTTGCAACGCGCATGCTGCTAGGGTAGTAAGCGTCGCCTGACCGCAATATTAGGCCATTAAACGTGCAAGCCCACCGAAAAAGGCCCAAACTAATATTTTCATGGGTTAACTCTTAGGTCAAATTCGTTTCTCTGCTCAGGGTTTGTTATACATTTGATGATGTCGCCAGGGCATCACTATGCCTTCTGCATCAAGTGTGGTTTTGACTTTTTCAGTCAGGGCAAACGATACATCGCCAAAATCGGATGACTTTACCCAGGGCCGCAAAACAAACATCATGGCGGTGTCGGTGAGTGCTCTAACGGCAATGACAGGCGGCGGATCTTTTAAGATACGACTTTCTTCGTTGAGGATGCGGGTGAAAATTTCTTTGGTTTTCTGGATGTCGGCTTCGTAAGAGACGCCAAACTCCAAATCAATACGCCGGATGGGTTTGGTGGAGTAGTTAACAATATTACCCCCGGTGATGGATGAGTTGGGGATAATAATGACCTTGTTGTCTGCCGTGCGTAGCATGGTCGAAAATACCTGAATATCTTCCACGGTGCCGGCGGTGCCAGCGGCTTCAATGAAGTCACCGACTTTGATGGGCCGGAAAATAATCATCAATACGCCCGCCGCGAAATTGGACAAGGAGCCTTGTAATGCCAAACCCACAGCCAAACCAGCGGCACCGATAATGGCCACAAAGGAGGTGGTTTGTATGCCTAGCTGACCCAGTGCCGCGATAATCACAAAGGCGGTCATGGCGGCACTGATTAAACTGCGGGTAAATGAAATCAGCGATTTCTCAATGTGGCGGCTTTCCATTACATTGGCGATAGCGCTGGTGATCAAGCGTGTAATCCAGCGACCGATGTAAAAGACCAGGATTGCAGAAAGAATGTTTACCGCCCAATCTAAGCCTGAGGTCAAGGCCCATTTTTTGGTGATGTCCATAAGATGGTCAAGGTTGGAAGGATTCATTTTTTTGATATGGTGAATGGCATCGGTGACTTTGATGACATCGGTGGGTGGGTTTGCTAACTGGGGTGTTGACATGCGAGTTCTCCAAGGACACGGAAGGCTGTTTTATTCAAGGGCTATCTGTGGCACAAATAAAGCAAGAAATAAGAACTATTTCAATTTTGTGTGAGGGGTTGTATTTTTTTGTTGCGCGTGGATTGGAAGTATCTGTTGATACTTCCCTGAAAGGCAATAAAAAACCCGCTAAACCGGGTGATTTGCGGGTTTTTGTAGAGACCTTAAAACATGAATCAATTGGTACCAGAGGGCGGACTTGAACCGCCATGCCCGCAAAGGCAGTGGATTTTGAATCCACCGTGTATACCGATTTCACCACTCTGGCAAGACTGGACGCGGAGTATAAAGCAGAGAATTAAAGCGCGTCAATCAAAGTTTTGGGATGACTTCGCGTGTGTTATGGCTAGGTTTTGGCTTTGTGTGGTGTCTTGCTACGGTTAGATATGAAGGTTTTCGACTTATGGTTAAATATCCTGAAAATGCGAATACTCATGATGTGTCAATCAGACCTTAAGAGCTATTAACGAAGCGCTGAGCAGGGCTCATAAAAACAAGGGCTATTTAAAATTTACGTTGGACAGTGATCTTTTATCAAAAAAACTTGCAAAGGGATGGCTGCTTTTCTGCTTGACCGTGATTTTCTAATGGGTAGCGCTGTTTTTTTCTTGTAAACTACTCCCCGCAAAGTCAGAGCCACTAACTACTCTGTAGACGTTCAGACTTGATCTGACAGTAGCGCCAGCCAAGAGGTATGCAAAAAGTGAAATCTTATGACGTCAGTTGATCCAATCATATGGTTCTTCTTATTTGGAGTGCTTGCCGGCATTCTTCGTTCTGAGTTGCGTTTACCAAGCCAGGTCTATGACTTTGTGACCATGTTATTGTTGTTGGCTATCGGCCTGAAGGGGGGCGTTGAATTATCAAAGCAGCCTTTGAATATTTTGCTGCCTCAAATGGGAGCGGTGGTTGCGCTGGGGTTCTTATTGCCGCTATTGGCATTTCCGGTCTTATTATACGGGGGAAAATTCAAAAGACCCGATGCCGCCTCTATCGCTGCGCACTATGGGTCGGTTAGTGTCGGAACTTTTGCGGTAGCTGTCGCGTTTATGAATACGCGAAACATCCCCTTTGAAGAGCACATGGCCCTGTTTGTAGTGTTACTTGAAATTCCTGCGATACTTGTTGGAATCCTGCTCGCTCGGGGAATGAGTAAAAAGACAAAGTGGGGGGAAATTGCGCATGAAGTCTTGCTAGGTAAGGGCGTGATGTTATTGATAGGAGGCTTGCTCATCGGATGGATAAGCGGAGCAGAAGGACTCGCCTCGATCAAGCCGGTGTTTTCTGACTCATTCAAGGGCATTCTGGCACTGTTTCTTTTAGAAATGGGTTTGATTACTTCGGCCCAACTTGACAGTTTACGGCGATACGGGATATTCCTGATTGCTTTCGGAATAGTAATGCCCATCTGTTCCGCAATATTCGGCATCGTATTGGGGTTCAGTTTAGGCTTATCAGTAGGCGGTACAAGCGTATTGGCGACTCTGTTTGCCAGTGCGTCGTATATCGCCGTACCAGCGGCCATGCGTATTTCTGTTCCGGAGGCGAATCCAACACTTTCATTAACGGCCTCACTGGGAATTACTTTTCCGTTTAATATTTTAGTTGGCATCCCTCTGTACTACAGCATTGCCAAGCAAGTATTTTCAAGTCTTGGAGGATAACAAGTGAATGCTTACCCTTTTAAGCTGGTGACTATTATCACTGAAGCAGCGTTAGAAAAAAACTTGATCAACGACATAGAGCGACTGGGTGTCAAGGGTTACACCGTTACCGACGCTCGCGGTAAAGGTAGTGCCGGAACACGTCATGGAGGATGGGATGCAAGCGCCAACATTCGTCTGGAAACCATTTGTGATGTTCAGATCGCCAAGAATATCGCTGAACTTCTTCAGCAAAAATATTACGACAACTATGCGATGGTGCTTTTCACCAGCGATATAGAAGTTTTACGTCCGGGAAAATTTTAGCTACTAAACAGGAAAAATCATGCCTGCACTAATAGGTATTATCATGGGGTCAAAATCTGACTGGGAAACAATGTGCCTCGCAGCGGAAATATTGGAAGAGCTCAAAATACCGCATGAGGTCGAGGTGGTGTCTGCTCACCGCACACCCGACAAGCTTTTTAGCTATGCCGAATCTGCGGAGTCACGTGGCATCCAAGTCATTATTGCAGGAGCCGGCGGTGCCGCGCACTTACCTGGCATGGTTGCAGCAAAAACAATCGTGCCAGTATTTGGGGTTCCCATTCAATCCAAGACACTCAATGGCATGGATTCATTGTTATCCATAGTGCAAATGCCCAAAGGTATTCCCGTGGGAACGCTCGCGATCGGTCAAGCAGGCGCAGCCAATGCGGCATTGCTTGCTGCGGCAGTTCTGGGAAATCATTATCCCGAAATACGTCAGGCACTCAAAAACTTTAGGGATGCGCAAACCAATTTAGTCATGGCTAATTCAGACCCGAGAGTTTAGGCATGAAAATAGGTGTTTTTGGCGGTGGGCAGTTGGCACAAATGCTGGCTTTGGCGGGTATACCCCTCGGACTTCGGTTTGTCTTTTTTGATCCGACCCCGGATGGCTGCGCGGCAACACTTGGCCAACATATACAAGCCGATTTTGATGATTGGCAACAGCTAAAATTATTTGCCAAAAGCGTAGACCTTGTAACCTTTGAATTCGAGAATATTCCGCTATCGGCAATAGAATTTGTCAGTAAATATACGCGCGTTTATCCCGAGATAAATACCTTAAATGTAAAACAAGACAGACTGCTTGAAAAACAACTATTTCAACGATTAGGCATTGCCACGCCAAAATTCATCGACATTCAAAGCAAAAATGACATCCATGATGCAGCAGAGACGCTAGGCTTTCCTTTTGTTATTAAAACGCGATTCGGCGGCTATGACGGCAAAGGTCAATGGGTGTTAAAGTCTGAAGAGCAAATAGCGTATACATGGTCGCAAATCGATGGACTACCTTGTATCGCAGAACAATGGATTAATTTTTCACGAGAAGTGTCCATTATTGCCGTACAAAACAGGAACAATGAAAGGGTATTCTATGATTTGGCTGAAAATGGGCATGATCGTGGCATTTTGCACACCACAGTTAACCGCCCTTCTGACCCCATTGCGCTTGAAGCACAAAAAATAATTTGCAAATTATTAGAAGAATTAAATTACTGTGGCGCAATTGCATTGGAATTATTTGAGTGCAATGGCCAACTGATTGCAAACGAATTCGCTCCTAGAGTTCATAACTCAGGGCATTGGACAATAGAGGGTGCCGCCACCAGCCAATTTGAAAACCATCTGCGCGCTATATTAAATCTACCGCTTGGCAGCACCCAACATAAGGGCCAGTACGTTATGCTGAACTTTATCAGTAAAATTCCTGAACTGCCTCACGCTTTAAGCGTCCCAAACAGTCACTTTCACAATTACACAAAACAAGCAAAGCCGGGAAGAAAACTGGGCCACTTAACAGTTTGCGCCGATCAGCATGAAGACATAGATAAGCTGGTTTTTAGATTAAAGAATTTTTTCCATTTTTGAGCTAACAACGGTAAGTAATGCGGCACTCAAAGAATCGGTACTGGATTGTGACATCTTCACCCGTACCAGCCCGGCGCATAAACTGCGCCTCGTTATGGCGCTGCTATTCGGCATGACGTTGCCAGTGACACCTTTCAGATACTCTGATCAACCTGATTACTGCCACGATGCTAGGCCTTGCGCTGGCATTTGAACCAACCGAAGAAAACACCATGCACAAGCCGGTAGCGTTTCTTGTTATCCCTGTTTTTGCGCTGACGAATGCCGGTATTTATATCGACTGGAGCGGGATAGGTGAGCTGCTGTTTCATCCGTTGACGCTGGGTGTTATGGCCGGTTTGGTTCTGGGTAAACTTATTGGCATTGCGGGAATTTCTTATCTTGTTATCAAGTTGGGGTGGGCGCGCTTGCCAGAAGGCGTGTCATTCAGCCATCTGGTGGGTGCAGGTCTGTTAGGTGGAATAGGTTTTACCATGTCGATTTTTATTGCCGAGCTTGCATTTGCAGGACAGGATCAATTTCTGCTCATGGCAAAAACGGGAATTCTTTGTGCCTCGGTGGTCGCCGGTGTGAGTGGCCTGCTCTGGCTCTACTTTGTTTCTTTACGAAAGGTGTAATGCGCGCTGTTTATCCCAGACGAAAGGCAGAAACCACAGCCCCGAGCACGGTGTCAGTAAATATCTTCATGCCTTGATCATTGCAACCAACTCCGGCTATCACCTGCAAGGGAAGCAGGTGTTCTTCGCGCGGATGTGCTGAACGGGCATGGGGTGCCTGCTGCCAGTTCATAAGGGCTTGTTGGCGTTTATTCAGATCGTTTGACGTCATAACTTCGGTTAACCAGGCATCAAAACCTTGTGAATCGGCTGTGGTTTTTGCCGGTGTATCGCTGTGCATGTGACGCATCAGCGTGTGCATGTTGTGGTAACTCATGCCACTGCCCATAATCAGTACACCCTGTTCGCGCAGGGGTGCCAAGACCTCACCCATGGCCAAATGCTCTGCTGGATCGAGCCCCGTTTTGAGCGACACTTGTACAATGGGAATGTCTGCTTCGGGAAAAACGAGTTTCAGTGGAATAAATACGCCATGATCAAAACCGCGTTGATCATCGTAGGCCCAGGCAATGCCTGAACGGGTCAGTAAATCGGCGATCTGTGCTGCTAGGGTGGGTGAACCTGCGGCGGGGTAGGTGAGTTGATAGGTGTGTGCGGGAAAACCGCCGTAGTCGAACAGCAGTTCAGGCGCATCGTTATTCTGAATTGTAAAAACAGGCGCTTCCCAATGGGCTGAAATTAATACAATAGCCTTGGGTTTCGCCGGAAGGGTTTGTGCCAGACCACACAGGAAATCGCGCATGTGATGCCATGTTTGTGGTGGTGACCAGTCCATAAAAAAACAGGGACCACCGCCGTGGGGAATGAACAAACAAGGTGTTTTTTGCATAAGCACTCCCCGGGTATTGATGTATTTAAAGGTTATTTTTTATCGTTGCTTAATGCCGGGTAGTCGGTATAACCGCGTTCGTCACCACCGTAGAAAGTGGTTTGATCGGGCACATTAAGCGCGGCATCTAATTCCAGACGTTTGACCAGATCCGGGTTGGCCAGGAAGGGTACACCAAAGGCGATTGCATCGGCTGCGCCCTTGGTAATGGCGGCATTGCCCCGTGCCTTATCATAAGCACCGTTCGTGATATAAACGCCTTTCCAGCACTGACGCAACAGGCCCAGATCGAAGCCGGGGCCCGCAACACCGGGTGCGTCCTGACCCATTTCCGTGATGTGCAGATAGGCCAGTTTGAAACGGTTTAATTGTTCCACCGCATAGGTGAAGGTGGTTTGGGGATTGGAATCGAACATGTCATTAAAGGGTTGCAGCGGCGATAGGCGTACGCCCACTCGATCGGCGCCCCAGACATTGACCACGGCTTGCGTCACTTCGAGCAGAAAACGTGTACGGTTTTCGAGTGAACCACCGTAGTTGTCCGTGCGTTTGTTGCTGCCGTCACGCAGGAACTGGTCGATCAGATAACCGTTGGCACCGTGAATTTCAACCCCGTCGAAACCCGCGCGTTTGGCACGTTCTGCCGCATGGGCATAATCGGCGATTACGCGTGGAATTTCTTCCAGCGTGAGGGCGCGGGGTGTGACGAGGTCTTTCAGACCTTGCGGAGTGAACGTTTGGCCTTTGGGTTGTATGGCTGAGGATGAAACGGGTAAGGCACCGCCGTGAAAATCTGGATGCGATGCGCGACCACAGTGCCAAAGCTGCAAGAAGATGTGCCCCTTTTGTGCGTGAACGGCATCGGTGATTTTTTTCCAGCCGGCTTCTTGTGCGTCGGTGTGGATGCCGGGGGTGGTGGGATAACCCACGGCCTCGGTGCTGATCTGGCTGCCTTCGGTGATAAGCAGGCCGGCCTGCGCTCGCTGGACGTAGTAAGTGGACATAAGTGCGGTAGGCACTGTTTCGGGGGCGCGATTACGTGTCATGGGTGCCATAACGATACGATTGGGCAAAGTGAGTGAACCGAGGGTCAGGGGCGAGAATAGGTCGGACATGTTTCCTCCTTGGTGAACAGGGTGCGTATGCAGCGCGCTGCTTTTGCTATGAGCAGACTTGCGCAGCAGCGTTTGTCTCACTGCGTGCTTATCTTAAGCCACTCTGAGACAAAGGGTGAGGTGTTTTAGCGTAAGGTGAATACGTGACTATTAAATGAACGCTGATTTACGGCATGTTTGAGCGGGCTGTATTGTCCGGGGTGATCTTGATGCCTTCTTTTTCAAAGCGCGCCGTGATTTGTTGCTGGATTCTGGGCACGAGCGTTTGTCCCCAGTTTTGTCCGGCCTTTAGGGTGTCTTGGGTAATGGCAGGCATCGCCTCAACAAATTTTTTGCCCACAGGTGTTTTGTAAAAGCGAATCAGTTCGGCAATTTCGTCACTGCTCAGGTGGTGGTGATAGCTTGGATAAAGGCGCTGGTTAAAACTTTTTTTGTGAACCATCTCATCATTGATAATGGCTTTGATTTCTTCTTCGACAATGCTGAGTGCTTTGGGGTTGACGTCAGGCTGGTTTTCTTTCATCGCGGCGGTGATTTGCTGGCTGAAATCACGGGCAAAAACCGCTTCTATTTTGCTTGTTCCGGTGATGCTCAGTAGCTCGTCAATCAGTTGTTTTTTGTGGTCGTCGAGTACGTCCGCACCCTGGCTGAGTGGGACGTACGCAAGTGACATCAGTAACACGGTAAAGTAAATAAGCTGTTTCATGACGCTCGAGTCTCATGTGGTTGGACGAAGTTCTCACTAGCGTAGTCAAGACCTCAATGCTTCTCCAGTGTATCGATGAGTAATTGATTAATTTGCTGAGGATTGGCTTTACCCTGCGAGGCTTTGATAATTTGTCCGACAAAAAAACCCAGCATTTTTTTGCGTTTGGCGTCATCGGCTGCCCGGTAACTTGCCACCTGATCGGCATTGTTAGCAATAACCTCGTCTACCAGTGCTTGAATGGCACCACTGTCGGTGACTTGTTTTAATCCTTGTTGTGCGATGACCTCGTCGGCACTGCTGGCGCCTGCCCATAAGGCATCAAAAACGGTTTTGGCGATTTTGCCGGAGATGGTGTTGTCGCTTATGCGTGTGACAAGTCCGTTTAATTGCTGGGGACTGACGGGGCATTGCGTAATATCGATCGTTTCTTTATTCAGGGCAGCGAGCAAAGCGCCTGTTACCCAGTTGGCAACCAGTTTGGCATCTACGGGTGCAGTGTTGAGGCACTGTTCGTAATAGTCGGCCAGTTCACGACTTGATACGAGGAGTTCGGCATCGTAGGGCGACAGCTGATAATCTGATTGAAAACGATGGGCCTTTTGTGTGGGTAATTCAGGCAGTTGCTCCCTGATCGCTTGAATATAGGGGTCGTCGATGACTACGGGTAACAAGTCCGGGCAGGGAAAATAACGGTAATCGTTGGCTTCTTCTTTGCTGCGCATCAGACGGCTTTCATTTTTGTGGCTGTCATACAATCGTGTGGACTGAATCACCTTGCCACCGGATTCAATTAAATCAATTTGCCGTTCTACTTCGCCATTAATGGCGCGCTCAACAAAACGGAAGGAGTTGATGTTTTTCAACTCGGTACGGGTGCCTAACTCTTTTTGTCCGACTGGCCGGACGGAGACATTGGCGTCGCAGCGCATGGAGCCTTCGGCCATATTGCCGTCAGAGATGCCGAGGTAACGAATGAGCGAATGAATTATTTTGAGGTAGGCCACCGCCTCTTTGGCATTGCTGATTTCAGGCGCGGAAACAATTTCGATCAAAGGCGTGCCGGCGCGATTGAGGTCAATGCCGGTAAAACCGTGAAAGTCTTCATGCAAGGATTTGCCGGCATCTTCTTCCAGATGGGCGCGAATAATTGTAATGCGCTTATAGCCCCCTGTTTCGAGCGGAATATCAACATAACCATTTTCAACAATAGGATGATGCAGTTGTGTGGTCTGGTAGCCTTTGGGTAAATCGGGATAAAAATAGTTTTTGCGGTCAAATACCGAGCGACGATTGATGTGTGCATCAATGGCAAGGCCAAATTTCACCGCCATGCGCAGTGCTTCTTCATTAAATACTGGCAAGGTGCCGGGCATGCCCAGATCAATCAGCGAGGCCTGGGTATTGGGTTCGGCACCAAAGGCGGTGGATGATCCCGAGAAAATTTTGGATGCAGTGGAAAGTTGTACATGCACCTCGAGACCGATAACGGTTTCCCAACTCATGAAGTGGTCTCCCTAGCGTATTGATTGGGTAAGAAGTTGTTTATGCCAATCGTTTGTCTGTTGAAAACGGTGGGCCGCATTAAGTAAATCTGATTCGCTGAAATAGTTGCCTATCAGTTGCAGGCCGATGGGCAGCTGTTGCGACATGCCACAGGGAATGGAAATACTCGGAAGCCCGGCCAGATTAACGGCGATGGTGTAAATATCGTTGAGGTACATGGTGACCGGATCAACGTTTTTATTGTTAAGCGGAAAGGCCGTGGTAGGCGTGGTAGGGCCGGCAATAAAGTCAACCTGCCGGAAGGCTTGTTCGTAATCCTGTTTGATCAGTCGACGTACTTTTTGTGCCTGCACGTAATAGGCATCGTAGTAACCCGCTGACAATACATAGGTGCCAATTAAAATGCGGCGTTTGACTTCGTGACCAAAACCTTCACCACGCGAACGCATATATAAATCTTCAAGATCAGCCGGGTTTTTGCAGCGATAACCAAAACGGACGCCGTCATAACGCGACAGATTGGAGGAGCATTCTGCGGGTGCAATCACATAATACGCGGGAATGGCCAAATCGGTGGTGGGCAAGTCGATATCCACCAGTGTTACGCCGAGTTTTTCATAGTCCTTGAGCGCATTCTGTATGGCCGATTCAATGGCACTGTCCATGTTGTGAGCAAAAAATTGCCGGGGTAGCCCGATTTTTTTGCCGACCAGTGAGGTCTTGAGTTTTGCGGTGAAATCTTCGCTGGGTTTGTGGATGCTGGTGGAATCTTTGGCATCAAATCCGGCGAGGACATTCATTAATAACGCAGCATCTTCCGCTGTTTGGGTCATGGGGCCGGCTTGATCGAGGCTGGAAGCAAAGGCAATCATGCCCCAGCGTGAAACCCGGCCATAGGTCGGTTTTAAACCCGTAATGCCACAAAAGGCCGCCGGCTGTCGGATTGAACCGCCCGTATCCGTACCCGTGGCAGCGGGCGCGAGACCGGCGGCCACTGCGGCAGCACTGCCGCCTGATGAGCCTCCCGGAACACGATTCAAATCATGCGGATTTTTGACCGGACCATAAAAACTGTTTTCATTGGAAGAGCCCATAGCAAATTCGTCCATGTTGGTTTTACCCAGCATGACCAATCCGGCGGCGTGACTTTTTTCAATCACGGTGGCGTTGTAGGGGGCAATGAAATTATCGAGCATTTTGGAGCCGCAACTGGTTTTAATCCCTGTTGTGCAGAAAATATCTTTATGCGCGATGGGTACGCCGGTGAGTGGGCCGGCTTTGTTCTGGGCTCGCAATTGATCGGCTTGTTTGGCCTGAGCCAAGGCATGTTCGGGTAATACCGTAATAAAACTGTTCAGAGTGCGATCAAATTCTGCAATACGCCGCAGGTAGTTTTCAGTCAATTCAACACTGGAGAATTCTTTTTGAGCCAATCCCTGGGCAATGTCTGCAAGGGTTTTGCGATGCATGGTAAAAATCCTGTCTGTACTGAAGGTAAGCGGAGGGTGGTCGCAGCGAAAGTAAAACGTTATTCAATCACTCTGGGTACAAGATACAGACCTTGTTCCGTCAGGGGAGCGTGGCACTGGAATTGGTCGCGCTGATTTGTTTCCGTCACTGTGTCCGGGCGCAAGCGTTGACTTTGTTCCAGTGGGTTGGATAAGGGGCTGATGTTGGCTGTTGGCGCATTTTGCAGCTGATCAATCAGCGTCAGTATGTTGGATAAATCCTGGGTGTAGTCGCCGATATCTTTTTGATTTATCGCAATGCGTGCCAAAAGGGCTATATTGCTAACCTGGTGTTCATCTAAAAACATGAACTCTGCTCTCTATCAAGTAAGGTGAAGTGACATCAATTGCCGGCGGCAAGTGCCTGAATACGAATTTAAAAATAAAAAATGCAAATGTAGTGCAATACCTGGCGCTTTGCATAGGGTAACATGGGGCTGCCTTGAGTCATACTGACGGCTTTTAAATTTTCCGATAGCCTAACTTGCCGAAAACAAGGGCCGTTGATACAGTGTTTAATTAAAAAATTTTCCGGGTTAATTGTATGTTTAAGCGTTTACGAGGCTTGTTTTCCACGGATCTGTCCATCGATCTAGGTACGGCTAACACTCTTATTTATGCCAAAGGCAGGGGGATCGTGTTAAACGAGCCCTCTGTTGTGGCTATTCGTATGGTGGGTTCGCAAAAAATTGTTGCGGCCGTGGGTACCGATGCGAAAAAAATGTTGGGGCGCACGCCCGGTAATATCACGGCCATTCGTCCGTTGAAGGACGGTGTGATTGCCGATTTTCATGTCACTGAGAAAATGTTGCAGCATTTTATTGCGGCAGTGCATGAGAACAGTTTCATTACGCCCAGTCCCCGTGTGCTGATTTGTGTACCTTGCAAGTCAACCCAGGTTGAAAGAAAAGCGATACGTGAATCAGCCTACGGCGGTGGCGCGCGTGAGGTGTATCTTATAGAAGAGCCCATGGCGGCGGCGATTGGTGCCGGCCTTCCGGTTGAAGAAGCCCACGGTTCGATGGTGGTGGATATTGGCGGTGGTACAACTGAGATCGCCATTATTTCCTTGAATGGGGTGGTCTATGCGGAATCTGTACGCATAGGCGGTGATAAGTTTGATGAGGCCATTATTGCCTATGTACGACGTCAGTATGGCAGTTTGATTGGTGAAGCTACGGCTGAACGTGTCAAACAGGAAATCGCTATTGCGCACAAAAGCTGTGAGATAAGAGAAATTGATGTCCGTGGCCGAAATCTGGCGGAAGGTGTTCCACGGTCATTTGTCCTCACCAGCACCGAAATACTTGAGGCTTTGCAGGAGCAATTGACGGCTATCGTGGGGGCTGTGAAAAGTGCACTTGAACAATCGCCTCCCGAGCTTGCCTCTGATATTGCTGAACGAGGCCTGGTGCTAACGGGTGGCGGTGCCTTGTTGCGGGGCCTGGATACCTTATTAAGCGAGAAAACCGGCCTGCCCGTGTTGGTGGCTGAAGACCCACTTACCTGTGTGGCACGTGGCGGAGGCAAGGCGCTGGAAATGATGGATAAATTTGGCTTGAATCTTATGTCGGCTGAATAAACACGCTTCTGCGTGTTTGTTTGATTGCATAAGGAGGCTTTATCAGTACCTTGTTCGCAAAACGCAATGCCAGTGGTTTGCCTGGCTTATTTGTAGCCATGTCACTCTCGCTGGTGTTTATTTTTCTGGATGAAAAAACGACGCACTTGCAGCCATTACGCTATGCCTTGGCTTATTTCTCCGCGCCTTTTTATTTTGCTGGAGATCTCCCGTCTCAAGCCACGCAAACCTTGGTTGATCGTTTGCACTCAAACGACGATTTGCGTGAGACGAATGCGCAATTACAACAACAGATATTGCTCTTGCAATTACGCGTGCAAAAACTGGCGGCCATGTCTGCTGAAAACGTTCGTTTGCGTGAACTTTTAAGTTCCTCAAGTCGTTTGGATGATCGTGTCACGGTGGTTGAAATCATCGGCATGGATCCTGATCCTGCACGGCATGAAGTTATAATCAATCAGGGCGCAAATAAAGACGTGCGTCCCGGAATGCCAGTGCTGGATTCTGAAGGTCTGATGGGGCAGGTTGTTGTTGTAGAGCCCTATAGTAGTCGTGTTATTTTACTCACTGATCCCACGCACGCCATACCCGTGCAGGTGAACCGTAACGGTTTGCGCGCCATAGCAGTGGGTGGTGGACGTCTGGATAAACTTATCCTGACCCACGTGCCTGATACCGCTGACGTGGTGGAAGGCGATTTGCTGGTCAGTTCAGGTTTGGGGCAGCGTTTTCCAGAGGGTTATCCTGTGGGGGTGGTGAGTCGCGTCAAGCATCATCCGGGTTTGCCCTTTGCGCTTATTGAAGCCAAACCAAGTGCGCGCATGAATAGAAGTCGGCACGTTTTACTGCTTCGTAACGACAATAAAAACAGTGATGGAAAGTGAGCGAATGCGAAGCTGGGGTTTCGTTCTGAGTTTGATAGCGGCCTATTATTTTTCAGTATTGCCCATGCCTTTATGGGCAGAACTGTGGCGTCCTGAGTGGGTCGCGTTGGTGCTGATTTACTGGATTTTTTTGTTGCCGCATCGCGTGGGTATTTTTACGGCCTGGTTTGTCGGTCTGGGGCTGGATGTATTAAAAGGTGTTACCTTGGGCCAGCATGCCTTATCACTCTCCTTGTTGGCTTTTTTTGCGGGTTTGTTGCATCGCCGCGTACGGTTTTTCCCCGCCTGGCAACAGGCCCTGGTCGTAATGATGCTGGTGGGTATTCATATGGTTGCCGTGCGGGTAGTGCAGTCATCGGTGTCGTCTGTTTTAGAGGGGGTCGGGTATTGGCTGCCTTGTCTGGTCAGCGCACTGATCTGGCCATGGTTCTCGGTGTTTCTTGGTTTTTTCCACCGTAAACCATCGACGTGATAAGGGATTTTTTTCAGCAGTGCTTGTTAGACAGGTTTCGTCGTTGATAAAGCGACCTCCAGTGTGTACTTCGGCGTGTGTATTACTTTTAAGACCTTAATTCAGCCTATGACAGCGTCAATTTATTTAGCATCCACGTCCCCCAGGCGTCAGGAATTACTACGACAAATCGGGATTGAATTTATTCAGATCCCCTTGGATGTTGACGAGCGCCAAATGAGTCAGGAATCGGCTGATACCTATGTGCGGCGTCTAGCCTTGCTAAAGGCCAGAGAAGGGCTGATAACATTAGCACCGACTGACACACGGCCGGTACTGGGTGCCGATACCATTGTGGTGTTAGACGGCCGGATATTTGGCAAGCCGGCTGATGAGACTGAGGCCAAAAACATGCTGAAGGCATTGTCTGGACGCCGGCATCAGGTGATGACGGCGATTGCCTTGGTCACCCACGAAAAAGAAGAAGTCCTGCTGCGCAGCACCGATGTGATATTCAGACCCCTCAGTGATGAGGATGTTAATGCGTATTGTCAGACCGGTGAATTTTACGATAAAGCAGGTGCTTATGCCTTGCAGGGCAAAGGCGCGCTTTTTGTCGAGCATATTGAGGGAAGTTACAGCGGTGTTGTGGGTTTGCCACTGATGGAAACGGCAGACGTGCTGGCGCGTTTTGGTGTGTCTGTGCTGGTCAAGTAATTGCCATCGGTGCTTATTCTAGTTGACGTCTATGAACGCAGTGATCAGGAGGTAAAGTATCAGTGAGTGAAGAATTCTTGATCAATGTGTCCAATGTGGAAACGCGGGTTGCCTTGGTAGAAAATGGTGTTCTGCAGGAAATTCGTATTGAACGCGAAGACAACAAGGGTTTGGTTGGAAATATTTACAAGGGCAAGGTTGTACGGGTGCTGCCCGGTATGCAAGCCGCTTTTGTTGATATTGGTCTTGAGCGTGCGGCATTTATCCATGTCAAAGATATTTTGCCTCTGCGCGAAGATGACGATAGTCATGACGACACGGGCGTCAGCATCAGTGAACTTTTGCGCGAAGGTCAGTCACTGGTGGTGCAAGTAACAAAAGAAATGATTGGCAGCAAAGGCGCTAAATTGACGAGTCATTTGTCGATTCCATCGCGTTATCTCGTCTACATGCCCTACAGTGAACATATTGGTATTTCCCAACGTATTGAAGATGAAGTTGAGCGGGAACGATTACGTCAAACCCTGACGGACTTTCAATTAAACAATCCTGACATTAAAGGCGGGTTTATTTTGCGCACGGCTGCTGAAGGCGTCAGTGCGGAAGATCTGCTCAAAGAAGTAGAATTTATACTTAAAGTATGGGGTTTTGTTGCCCTGCGGATTGACTCGGTACCAGTGCGCCATGTGGTCTACGAGGGTTTGCCCTTGCTCATGCGTACGGTGAGGGATATGACCGGCGGTTCGATTACGCATGTACGCATTGACGACGAAACGGCCTATAAGCAAGTGATGAACTTCGTGCAGCAATTTGTGCCTTCTATGGCATCGTGTATCGAACATTGCACCGCCGCCCGGCCTATTTTCGACCTGTATGGCATTGAGGACGAACTGGAAAAGGCTCTGCAGCGCAAAGTGAGCCTTAAGTCAGGTGGTTACCTGATCATTGACCAAACGGAAGCCATGACCACCGTTGACGTGAATACCGGCGCGTATGTGGGTCACCGTAATCTGGAAGAAACCATTTATAAAACCAATCTGGAAGCCGCGCATGCCATTGCCCGTCAACTGCGTTTGCGCAATCTTGGTGGCATGATCATTATCGACTTCATCGACATGGAAGAAGAAGAACATCGCCGTCAGGTATTGCGAACCTTTGAAAAAATGCTGGAACGTGATTACGCCAAAACCCATGTGACTGGCATCTCTGAGCTGGGACTGGTTGCACTGACGCGCAGACGTACCTCAGAAAGCCTTGAACATTTGCTGTGTGAGTCGTGTCCGGTGTGTGATGGTCGGGGTTCGATAAAAACCGCTACAACGGTCTGTTATGATATTTTCCGCGAAATACGCCGTGTGGCGCGTTTTTATGAAGCCAAAACATTTCTGGTGATCGCTTCACAACGGGTAATCGACAAACTTCTCGATGAAGAATCAGCGCATTTGGCTGACCTGGCCGAATATTTTAAGTGCACCATCAAGTTTCAGGTTGAAAGTATGTATCACCAGGAAACCTTTGATGTGGTACTTCTGTAAATGGAATTCTGTCGATGGAACGCGCCTATATGTCCGGCTATACAAAAGAAATCAATGAAGTGTAATTATGCGTCGTATCCTTAACTATTTTACGCGTCGATTGGTTTTTCTTATTGCGCTTTGTGTGCTGGTGGCGAGCGCTTATGTTCTTGCTGGCCGCCTGTTAATCACCTATGTCTCTCAATACAAAGACGATATTCTGACAAAAATTGAGCAATCTAGTGGCTTGCACGCTGACGCGCAGCAGATCACGGGCAGTTGGTCGTGGTTTATGCCGGTGATCACCTTGACCAACTTGCGTTTATATGAAAACAGGGAAGACACCTCCTCGGTTATCCGTGCAAAAAAAATACAATTCCAGATTGATGTGCTGGCCAGTGTATTAACACAGGAGCCCCGTCTGGCTGACTTGCATGTGGATGGTCTGGAGGTAACGTTAGACGGCGATACACAGGGACGCTATCAAATTCCTGGCCTGCGTCTGCAAGCCTCAACATCAAATCAGAGTGGACTGTTGCCACTGATTCTCAAACTGCAGTTACTGCGTTTAACGCATTCGCAATTAACGGTGCAGATAGAAGGGCAAAGCCCGTTGATTATCCGTGATCTTAATATTCAGTTAAAACGCCTCTCCAGTTTTTATCAGCTGGAAGCCAGCACTACCTTAGGTGATCAACAACTCCGTGTGCTTATTGATGCTAACGGTAATCCTTTGCAGGAACAGAACAGCCAAGTGAATGTGTATGCGCATCTGGATGAAGGCAATATTCTGCAGTGGTTGCCTGTTTCATTGCTGCGTGTTCTTGAATCGAAAAGTCAGCTGAAGATCACCCAGTGGCGAGGCGGAACAGAGTTATGGGGTCATTGGAAACAGGGTCGGTTGAGTCAGTTGCGCGGTGTTGTGACCAATGATGCGTTGAAAATAGAGCAGCAAACGACACAACAACAGATTGAAATTAATGATTTACACAGTCAGTTTCAGCTCAATGGCAATCAACAGGACTCCTTCGTGCTGCAACTGGCTGATTTTCAGTTTGTCTTGGGCAAACATGTGTGGCCAAACAGTCAATTGAAAGCGCGTTTTAATACCAAACGACAAAGTCTCGATTTACAGATGGATAAGGGCTTGATCAGTCCACTGGTTGATCTGCTTTTGTTTAGTGGTGCTGCACCCAAAGACGCACTGGAAGACATGCTGCGCACCTTGGAGATGAAAGGTTTATTTCGTCACCTGAGCGTGCATGCCGAGATCAAGGACCCTTCAGCTTTTGTGTTAAGCACTGAATTGGCATCACTGCGTTTTAATGCCTGGCGAAACATTCCTGCGGCACGTGGTTTGAGCGGCCTTGTGCGTGTGACTCCAGGTACCGGGACCTTTCTGCTGGATGCCAAACGTGTGCATTTGGATCTGGATAAATATTTCCGTCAGGCGCTGACGCTTGATCGAATCCAGGGGCCGCTGTCATGGCGCATCAATGAGGACAATATCAGCGTACAAAGTGGTGAGTGGACTGCGAGTAATGACGATGTCCAGGCGCATGCCGTATTCAGTGTACGGGTGCCTCGGCATCAAAACAATTCAGCACCTTCGATGGTGGTGAGCGGCGCTGAGTCGTTAGCAAGGCCTGAAACCGTACCTGTGCCTGTCGGGCCGGCACCTGAGTTATTTCTACTGGCACAATTTCAACATATCAATGGCGCGCGTTTGTCGCGGTATTTGCCACCGCAACTGCCAGAAAAAACGCTGGACTGGTTGGATAAGGCTTTGCTTGCAGGCGATTTGAACGGACGTTTTCTGTATCACGGATCCTTACGATGGAAAGATGAACCTCTTCAACATACCTTACAGGCAGAGGTGGCTTTCAAAAATGCCACCGTTGATTACCATCCCAAACTTTGGCCACAGGTGACGGCTGCCACAGGTACGGTCTTTGTTGATGATGCCAATGTGGGTTTCACGGTCAGTGAAGGTAAAATCTGGTCATCCGATATCAGCGTTCAAGAAGGCTTCGTCGGTCATACAGCGCTTTGGCCACTAACACATCTGCAGTTACACGGTCAGGTGAGGGGTGATATGCGCGATGCCTTGCGCTTGCTGCAGGAAACGCCGCTTAACGACACGCTTAAGGGTAGTGCTAAAAACTGGAAAGGTCGTGGTGAGGTGAGTGCAGAAATGACCTTGTCGCTTCCGCTGGTGCCTGAGGCCCGAAAAATGGCGCTGGATGTTAAAGCCCACTTTCATAAAACGACGTTTGCCCTGACCCCTTACGATCTGACACTGGGTGCTTTGCAGGGTGAGCTGAATTACACCACCAAAGATGGACTTTTTGCGGAGGAGTTAAAAGCCAGTTTGTTTGGTTATCCGGCGATATTACATATTCCCCGAAAAAAGGCACAGGACAATGCCTTGTTTCGCCTGAGTCTGGACTCCGCTATATCGCTCAAAACGCTGACAGACTGGAGCCATCAGCCTATTCTGGCCTTTACCGATGGGGTGATTGAGTATCATGCGGATCTTGATATTACGAACACGACGCCCGTGACCACACAAGTGGAGATATCGACTTCTGCCGAAGGAATGGCCATTCAACTTCCCCCGCCTTTTGCAAAATTGAAGAATCAGGCACGTTCTACCACGTTTAAGCTGATCAGTCAGGGTGATCGCTCGGATTACACGCTGCAACAGGATAGAGTCTTTAGCTCCCGTTTTTCAGTGCTGAAAGAAAAAGGTTTGCAAAATCTGCAATTGCTGGTGGGTGAGAATCAGTCTTTTCCTGTGGAGCGCAGTGGTGTGGTGCTTTCTGGCACCTTTCCCACCTTGGATTGGGCGCAATGGCAAGTGGTATTAAAAAAACTGACGGATGATTATCAGCAAAAACAGCCACAAGTGGCATCCGGCAGTAGTAGTGGAAAAGAAATCACGTCAACAGCGTTTGTGGACACAATTCGTCGTATTGATCTTGAAATAGGTGCATTTGATGGTTTTGGCTTGCATCTGGATAATCTTGTGGCACAAGTGACGCGCAAGGGCAATGCCTGGGCTATTCAGGCAAGCAATACCATGCTTAAGGGGCAGGTGGTCGTACCGGATGCATCACAGCACCCTATTGTGTTGGCCTTGGATTACTTTCGTTATCAGGAAAAAAAACAAGATGCATCTGGCGCAGAATTAAAGCCCCTTAAACCCTCTGTTAGCAAATCCTTGGTCACAATGCTGCCGCGCGACTTTCCTGCCTTGACGGGCGAAATTGACGATGTGCAGATCAATAACTGGAAGCTCGGACGCTGGAAATTCTCGGCCAAACCTGTGGGTGATCGTTATCAGATTAGCGATCTGAATATCATGCTCGCAGATCAGGTTTTGTCGGCACGTGGCACGTGGCATCCCTCTACAACAGGTCAGACAGTTACGGAATTGGTGGGAGAAAGCAAGGGCAAGGATATTGGAAAACTGATGTCGCTCTGGGGGCAAGCACCCACGCTGGTAAGTAAAAAAACGGTATTAAGTTTTAATGTATCATGGCCGTACAGTCCATTTGATTTTTCTGCCAGCAAAGTGTCAGGAAAAATGGAATTGATGGTGAAAGACGGTCGTTTTCTGGATGTTGGTGCGGCGTCGGCACTTCGGGTTTTAGGTATCCTGAATTTTTCTGAACTGGGTCGACGGCTGCGACTTGATTTCGGTGATCTGGTCAAAGGAGGACACAGTTTTGATCGCATTTCCGGGCCACTTTATGTAGAGCAGGGCGTGCTTGATTTGCAAAGGCTTGAAATCAACAGTCCTTCAGCAAACATGGTCATGGTGGGTGAGATGGATTTTATTCAGGATACGCTTGATCTGGATTTGAATGTAGAGCTGCAATTAACAAAAAATCTTGTGTCCATAGCCGCTATTATGGGTGGGCCAGCCGCCGGTGGCGGCATGTATGTTATTGACCGTTTAATAGGGGAGAGAATAGAAAAGTTTGCCAGTCTTAAATACCAGATTACAGGGACACCTCAAAAGCCGGATATTCGACTCAAGGCCTTGTAGCATCTGAAAAGAAAAAACAGACCAAAATTTTTTTC
>Ga0209873_1000031_pt1 | contig 21115 bp, 17 predicted proteins | sample GWRWT2_30Apr14_FD_187186 | JGI IMG/M metagenome (GOLD analysis project Ga0209873, IMG submission 187186) | Sand microcosm microbial communities from a hyporheic zone in Columbia River, Washington, USA - GW-RW T2_30-Apr-14 (SPAdes) (version 2) | ecosystem: Engineered > Artificial ecosystem > Sand...
AAGGTGGCGGCCGCGAGGGCCAAAGCGGCGGGCCGCAGAAGGGTGCTGATTTTTTGAAAGCTGTGCATGGCGATCTCTCCAAGGCTGTTGCTGAGGAAAGACGGGAGCGCCGCACGGGGTTTGGAGGAGTTGCCAGCCAATGAGCCCATTGACGGCGCAACCGTCAATGGAGCAATGACCTGTGAACCGTGCCCCAATGAAGGGCAAATCACTGACAGCTTCTACTCCTGCGACTAATCATGCAAACGCCATGCCACCCAACTGGCTTCAACTTGGTGCAAGGCCTTCGGCTTATATTCCTGATGTTCTCTCTCGCCTTCGCACCATGTCCAGCACGCCCGTCACGCCCGCCGCCTCGTCCCACCGCAAACACTGGGCCTTGAAGCTTGGCATTGGCTTGGTGGTTTTCGCGCTGATCTGGACGGTGCTCCTGGGGTGGTGGTTGCCGCGCTGGGCCAAAGGCCAGGTCGAGTCGGTGGCCACACAGACGCTGGGCACCCCGGTCACGCTGACGGAGCTGAGCGTTCAGCCCTGGACCCTGACGGTGTCCCTGAAGGACCTGAAGGTGGGCCCGCCCAAGGCCGAGTTGCTGCAGTTGGCGGCAGCGCAAGTTCAGCTCTCGCTCGAATCCCTCTGGCGGCTTACCCCGGTCGTGCGGCGCATCACGCTGGAGCAGCCGCAGGTGTGGGTTGAGCGCCAGTCGGCTGAGCATTTCAACTTCACCGACATCGCCAAGCGGCTGCAATCAGGGCCATCGAAGCCCGACCAGGATCCTGCGCGCTTTGCCGTCTACAACATCCGCATCAACAACGGGTTGGTGCGCTATTCAGACCGCGTGCTGCAGCAAGAGCACCGCATCGAGGCGCTGAACATTGGTGTGCCTTTCGTCTCCAACCTGCCCAGCTTCATTGCCGTGGACGTGCAGCCCCTGCTGGAAGCCCGCGTGGATGGCAGCCCCTTGCGCGTGAGTGGCCGCACCTTGCCGTTCAGTGAAGGCCTGCGCTCCACCCTGGACTTGAATTGGCGTGATGTGGATGTGGCCCACTGGATGCTGGCGGCCAAGCCCTTCATGCCCCCGTCGGCCTTGGTGAACGTGGCCAAGGGCCGGCTGGACACCCACCTGACCGTGAGCTTCGAAGAGCACAAGCCCCCACAGGCGGCCACCTTGACGATCCGTGGCGGTTTCAAGGTGTCGGGCATTGACCTGGGCTGGCCTGCCGGGGGCGTGCAGGGGCGTTGGTCATCTCTGGACATCGAAGGCATCGATGCATCGCCGTTGGCCCGTCAGGTGAAGATCGGCAGCGTGGCCTTGGCGGGCTTGCAGGTTGATGCGAAAGACCGGCCTGCCGCTGCTGCCAAGTCGGTGGCAACGCCTGACAAGTCTGACAAGATGGCCGTGGCCTCCAGCCCCGAAGCCCCCTGGGCCTGGTCGGTGGACAAGGTTCGCCTGGAGGCCACGGCCCTTCAGGCCGAAGCCCCGGGCGGTAGCGCCTTGCCCAAGCTGGGCCCCGTGAGCTTGCGCATCGATGGGTTGAACTCGAACAACCAAGCCGCGCCTGCCGCCCTGACGCTGGCGGCCACGGATGCCCATGGCGGCCAGTTCAATGTCAGCGGGGTGGTGAACCCCACGCTGCCGCAAGCCACCTTGAAGGTCTCGGTCAGCAAGCTGCAACCGGTGCCCTGGTTGGCCGCCTTGGGCAAGGCCGTGCCCTTGCCCTTGCAGGTCTTGTCGGGCGAGCTGGCCTTGAGCACCGAGTTGCAAGCCAATGCCGAGGCCTTGACCTTGCTCAAAGGGCAGCTGCAGTTGACAGGCCTCAAGACCAAGGCGGCCAAAGCCAAAGCCACGGACCATGTCGATCTGGCGGGCCTGGATGTGCAGGGCTTGGAAGCGCGCGTGGGCTTGGCATCGGCGGCCACCGGCTTGCAGTCCCTGACCCTGGCCTCCGTGACGTTTGACAGGCTGGACGCGCAAGCCACCCGTGACCCGCAAGGTCAATGGGTGATGCAGCCCGCGCCCGACGCTACCAGCCACGCACCCGCCAAGCTAGCCACCGCACAGGCCGTGCCCTTGATCAAGGTGGGCGAGTTGCGCTGCAAGCTGTGCAAGCTGCAGGTCGATGACCAGTCGGTGACACCCGCCGCCCGCCTGTCCCTGCACCAGGCCGACCTGGGCTTGAAGAACCTGTCCAGCGATCTCACGCAGGTGATGGGTTTTGACCTGAACGGTTTGGGCCAAAGCAACGGCCGCATCAAACTGACTGGTGATGTGCGTGTGCAGCCTTTGCGCGTGAACTCGCAACTGGCCATTGCGGGGCTGGACCTGAAGGCCTTTCAGTCCTACATCGCGCCTTACCTGAACGTGGCTTTGGTGTCGGCCAAGACCAATGTCAACGGCAAACTCAGCCTGGAAGCCGCGCCCGGCAAAGATCCCCAGGCCATCAACGCCCGCTACCAGGGCCGTTTTGCCCTCACCGACTTGCGCACGCAAGACCGCGTGAACCAGGCCGATTTTTTACGCTGGCGTTCATTGGCCCTGGACGGCCTGGACGTGAACTGGAGGGCGGGGGCGCTCAATGCCGACCTGGGCCGCATCGCGCTCAATGATTTTTATGGCCGGATCATCATCAATCCCGATGGCAAGCTCAACCTGTCGGATTTGGTCAAGCACGAAGCGGGCGCTGAGACCAAGTCGCTGACCACACCGCAGGCCACGCCCGCAGCTTCCGCACCAGCCGCCGCGCCCGTGGCTGCCAACGCCTCGGCATCTTCGGCCAGTGCTCCCGCTAAGTCATCGCCTGCCATGGCGGGCATGAACCTGCGCTGGCAAGGCATCAAGCTGAGCAAAGGCCGCGTCGATTTCACCGACAACTTCATCAAGCCCAACTACTCGGCGCGCCTCACGCAGGTCGAGGGCGACGTGTCGGCCGTGGCCTCGTCCAAGCCTGAGCCCGCCACCGTCAAGATCTCTGGTGCCGTGGATGACAGTGCCCCTTTGCTGATCACCGGGCAACTGCACCCCCTGGGCCCGCGCCTGTACACCGACATCCAGGGCTCGGCCAAAGGCATCGAGCTGACGCGCCTGACGCCCTATGCCGGGCGCTATGCCGGTTATGCGATCGAGAAGGGCACGCTGTCGGTGACCGTGCACTACAAGGTCGACAACGGCAAGCTGGAGGCCGAGAACAAAATTTTCCTGGACCAGCTCACCTTTGGCGACAAGGTGGACAGCCCCGACGCGACCAGCCTGCCCGTGCAGTTCGCCGTGTCCCTGCTCAAGAACAGCCGGGGCGAGATCGATGTGAGCCTGCCGGTCTCGGGATCGCTGGATGATCCGCAGTTCTCGGTGGGCGGCATCATCTGGCGCGTCGTCGTCAACTTGTTGACCAAGGCCGTGACCGCGCCATTCTCATTGCTGATGGGCGGCGGCCAGGACGAGTTGGGCTTCGTGCCCTTCGAGCCCGGCGATGACGACTTGAGCGACACCGCCCGCCAACGCCTGGACACCCTGGTCACCAAACTGACCGACCGCCCGCAAGTCAAGCTGGAAGCCACCGGCCGCGCGGACCCGGCCATGGACGAAGCAGGTCTGCGCCAGCGCCACGTGATGCGCCTGATGCGCCAGGCCAAAGCCAAGGCCACCGAGCAGTCATTGGCGTCGGTCACCATCGCCCCCGAGGAGCGCGACCAGTGGCTCACCGCCGCCTACAAAGCCGCCGACATCAAGAAGCCCCGCAATTTGGTGGGCTTGGCCAAGACCTTGCCCGCGCCCGAGATGGAGGCCTTGCTGAAAGCCGCTGCACCGGTGGACCAAGCCAGCTTGCTGACCTTGGCCAATCGCCGTGGGGATCGGGTCAAGGCTTACCTGGCCACGAAGCTGTCGCCCGAGCGGGTGCTGCTGACGGCCTCCAAGGTGGGCACCGACAAGCTGCCCGACGACAAGGGGCCGACCACGCGCGTGCAGTTCGCGCTGAAGTGACCACCGGTCAGCGCTTCTTGCCGCCAGCCTTCAGCCGCTTCTTGATCCCGTTGTCGAACTCCTGCTGAAGCACCACGGGAAAGGCCGCCGAGATGGAGCCGATGGCCAGCGGCCGCAGGCGCTCGAACACCGCGTGCAACTGCGCGATCTGCCGGGCGTCGATCGGGGCCGAGGCGTCAGCGCCTGGCGTTTTGCCCTTGGTCATCGTCTGGATCAGGTCCAGGAACAGTTGCTCGACATAGGTTTTGGCGATGGCGCGCGTGTGCCGGATCAAGTCGTCTTGCAGGTCCAGCACGGTGTCCAGTGACACGCCCAGCTCGGCCAGCTGGATGCCAATGCGCTCCAGTGATGGGCTGAGCATCTCGACCTCGTCACCCTCGACCGGCCGGTACAGGCCGTTCTTGGCCAGACGCTCTTTTTGCGCGGGGCTGGCGGTGGCACCCCAATGGGACGCCATCTCGGCCATGGCCTTGCGCTGCGAAGGCTCCACCGTGAAAAAGCTTTTGGAAAACAGGTGAGTGACCAGCGAGTACTCGGACCAGGCGCCGTCGGGCGTGTTGGCCAGCATGTCACCAATCGCCTCCAGCCCGAATCCTTGCTGACGCAGGTCGCGGATCAGTTCCAGCTTGCCCAGGTGCTCCTGGCCATACAAGCCCAGCCGTCCCTGCAGGCGCGGTGGGGGCAACAAGCCGGCGGTCTGGTACGCCCGGATATTGCGCACGCTCACCCCTGTTTGATTGGCCAGGTCTTCCACCGTCATGTCCGACGTGTCAGCGGGGCGGCGGCGAGACCGTGAATGGTTGGCAGAAGAGGCGGTCATTGCGGGGTAACGGGATGCGGTAAACAGGATGATACCGTTGCAATGTTGCATTGACGATGTAACATGTTGCATGTCGCATTGGTGCGGCGATTTTGCAAGGTATCAAAGATCGTGATGAAGGCAGTTGCTTCGATGGTGTTGGCCCTGGGCCTGTGGGGTGCGGCCACGCTGCCGTCGGTGGCACATGCGGCCCAAGTGGTGGCTGGCGTCACGTTTGACGACCGTTGCGAGGTGGCTGGGCAGGCGCTGGTGCTCAATGGTGCAGGTTTGCGCACCAAACTCATCCTGAAGGTCTACGCCGTGGCGCTTTACCTGCCAGGGCGTGATCGCAATGCTGGGGCAGTGCTGGCTCAGCCCGGGCCCAAAAGCGTCCACATCACCATGCTGAGGGATGTGCGTGGCCGTGATCTGTCGGAAGCCCTGGTCAAGGGCATGGTGGCCAACCTGAGCCCGAGAGAGCTGGTGTCCTTGCAGTCACGCCTGGATGACCTGCACACCACTCTGATGTCGGCTGGTGACGCCAAAAAAGGCGACGTGATTCAACTGGATTACCTGCCGGGCTCAGGCGCACACATCGTCCTGGGCGGCCAGCCCCTGGGCAAGGACATCCCCGGCGAAGACTTCTACCAGGGGTTGCTGAAGATCTGGATTGGCGAGAAGGTCTCGGACAAAGACCTCAAGGCCGACTTGCTAGGCTTGTCTTCGCGCTGAAGGCAAAGCTCAGCTCAGCACTTGATGCCCATGTGCAGGGCCACCACGCCGCCCGTCATGTTGTGCACGTCCACGTGGCCAAAGCCGGCGGTTTTCATCAGGCCTTTGAGCGTGGCCTGGTCGGGGTGCATGCGGATGGATTCGGCCAGGTACTTGTAGCTGGCGCCATCGCCCGCCACCAGTTGGCCCAGCTTGGGCAGCACGTTGAACGAGTACCAGTCGTAGGCTTTCTCCAGCGGCTTGGCCACCTTTGAAAACTCAAGCACCAGCAAGCGACCGCCCGGCTTGAGCACGCGGCACATCTCGGCCAGGGCCAAATCTTTGTGGGTCATGTTGCGCAGGCCAAAGGCCACGCTGACGATGTCAAACGTGCCGGTGGGGAAGGGCAGCTTTTCGGCGTCGCAAATGGTGGTGGGCAGCACCACGCCTTCGTTGTGCAGGCGGTCGCGGCCGGTGCTGAGCATGGCCTCGTTGATGTCGGTGTGCACCACGGTGCCCGAAGCGCCCACGCGCTTGGCAAAAGCCTGCGCCAGGTCGCCCGTACCACCGGCGATGTCCAGCACCTTCTGGCCTTCTTTGGCGCCGCTGGCGGCGATGGTGTACGCCTTCCACAAACGGTGCATGCCCATCGACATCAGGTCGTTCATGACGTCGTACTTGTTGGCCACCGAATCGAACACTCCGCGCACGCGCGTGGCTTTTTGTGATTCGTCAACCGTCTCGAAACCGAAGTGTGTGGAGCTCATGGGTGGGATCTTACCAAGGCGCGGGCGCAGGCGGCGGCGCTGGCCCAGGCCCATTGAAAGTTGTAGCCGCCCAGCCAGCCGGTCACGTCAACCACTTCGCCGATGAAATGCAGGCCGGGGACCTTTTTGCTTTCCATGGTCTGTGAGCTGAGTTCCTGCGTGTTCACGCCCCCCGCAGTGACCTCGGCCTTGGCATAGCCTTCGGTGCCCTTGGGCGTGATGGACCAGGCGTTGGCAGATTGGCCCAGGGCTTCCAGGTCGCGGTCCTTCACTTCGGCCAGGGGCGCGTCGGGGCGCAAGCCGGGCAGGGTGGTCGTGCACTGCGCTAACCAGGTCTGGGCCAGGCGCTGCGGCACGCCTTCGGGCAGCACCTGCGCCCAAGCCGACGACAGTTGCTTGCGCGAGCCCGTTTTGGCCTCTTTCAAGGCCTGGGCCAGGCTGCCTTGCGGGGCAATGTCGATGGTGAGTGATTGGCCGGGGCGCCAGTAGCTGGAGATCTGCAGCACCGCCGGGCCACTCAGGCCTCGGTGCGTGAAGAGCAGGTCTTCCAGGAAGTGCATGCTGGCCGCTTGCCGCCGCTTGCCGCTGGTCTCCACGTTCACGGCAACGTCCACCGGCAGGGCAATGCCAGACAGGGCCGACCACGGCGCCCACTCATCAGCATCGAAGGTCAGGGGCACCAGGGCTGGGCGCAGTGGGACCAGGGTGTGGCCAAACTGCAATGCCAGCCTTTGGCCAAAGTCAGTGGCGCCAATCTTGGGGATCGACAAGCCGCCCGTGGCCACAACCAGTTGATGGGCTTGCACTGTGCCTTGGTCGGTGTCCAGCTCGAAGAGATCCTGGCTGCCTTCGCCAGCGCTTTGAGGGCGCACCTGCTTGACGGCGCAAGGTTGCCAGCGCGTGACGCTGCCCAGCTCGCACTCCTTCAGCAGCATCTGGATGATGTCGTCGGCGCGCCGGTCGCAAAACAACTGGCCCTTGTGCTTCTCGTGCCAGGCGATGCCGTGGCGTTCGACCAGGCCGATGAAATCCTGTGGTGTGTAGCCCGCCAGGGCCGAGCGGCAAAAGTGGGGGTTCTCGCTCAGGAAATTGGCGGGCGTCACGTCCCGGTTGGTGAAGTTGCACCGCCCGCCACCCGAGATGCGGATCTTCTCCGCCACCTTCTCGGCATGGTCGATCACCAGGACCTTGAGCCCCCGTTGCCCGGCGATGCCCGCGCAAAACAGACCGGCCGCGCCTGCGCCGATCACCACCACGTCAAATTGCTGCATGGGCGGGATTGTCGCGCCTTATCAGCGTTGGCTCATGAGTGCACTCAGTGCGTGCTCATCCCGAAAGGGCGGGTCCTTGTGAACACGGCTTCGCCATCAGCGGCCTCGGCCGCCACGGCACGGCTGCGGCCCTGGCGCTTGGCCTCGAACAGGGCCTGGTCGGCGCGGTGGGTGGCTTCGGGCAGGGACTCGCCCGGCATGATCTGCACCACGCCGAAACTCAGGCTTAGAGGGGCCTGTTGCAGGCCATGGCGTTCAGTGTCAACGTGGCGCACCATGCGGTCGGCCACGTGCAAGGCGTCGTTCACGCTGGTTTCGGGCAGCAGGGCGATGAACTCGTCGCCACCGATGCGGCCCAACAGGTCGCGGCTGCGCAGCATTTTGCGCGCCCCGCCGGCCACCAGCTTGAGGGCTTCATCGCCCGCGCCATGCCCGAACTCGTCGTTGATCTGCTTGAAGTGGTCGATGTCGAACAGCATCAGCGAAGCGCTGCCAGGCGCGCACAGGCGCAGGGTCTGGCCGGCGATCTCGTTGAAGTGGCGGCGGTTGGGCACCTGCGTGAGCATGTCGAAATCGGCCAGCACCCGCAGTTGCCGGTGTGATTCGCGCAAGTCGTGCTCGGTGCGCTCGTAGGTCAGCAGCAGGCACATGTAGACCGAGAACATGACGCCAATCACCAGGCCCAGCATCGACGAGGGCAATTGGATCAGGCTGGGATCGTTCACCGTCATGCCCCATGAGGCCATGCCGGTCAGCATGCGCGGCACCTGGAAGATGGCGCCGCCCAGCAGGAAGAACAGGATGACCTTGAGGTAGATGCTTTGCCGCCAGTCGCGGATGCAACTCACGATCCAGGCGCAGTACAGGTAGCCGCAGATGTTGACCAGGCTGAACACGGCCACGCGCGCGCCCACGTCCTCCGGGTTGGCCAGCCACACCCACATCCAGCCCGAGAAGCCGATGAACAGCAGGAAGTAGTCAACCCACGGCTCAGTGGGCAGGTTGCTGCGCACGTAAAAACGGCGCATGCCGCCCAGCATGGTCAAGGGCCACTGCAGCGACAGCAGGACGGACACGGCCAGCATGTAAGGGTGGGCATCCTTGAACAGCAAGGCCACCGCGCTGATGGTGTTGGCCCATTGCGCCACAGTCCACCACCAGTAGCCACGGTAGGTGCGCTGGGTCAGGCCGACCAGGGTCATGATGCCCGAGGCGGTGAACAGGACCAGGCCCAGGACCAAGGCCAGGGTAGGGGTGTGAAGGGGCTCTAGGTGAAACATGGATGAACGCTGATCATGCGCGTGGCGTGGGTGGCTTTGGGCGACAATTAAAAGGCTTGACCACACCCGATCATGAATGAGTTTGTAGGGGTTGTGGTGCCCTTAGTTTCCCCAGCACCGCCTTTAGAGGGTGATCATTGCTGGGTAAGCATTGCATATTTAACGAATCAGGAGACCAGAGATGGCCATGGATGTGGTGGATTTCGAAATCAAAGGTGCAGAGATGCAGTTCGTCGAGGTGGAACTCGACCCCGGCGAGGCGGCCATTGGCGAGGCCGGCAGCATGATGTTCATGGACGCCGGCATTGACATGGACACCATCTTTGGCGATGGTTCCAACAACAGCCAAGGCGGCCTGTTCGGCAAGCTGCTGGGTGCCGGCAAGCGCCTGATCACGGGCGAATCCCTGTTCACCACCATCTTCACCAATCAGACTTCAGGTAAAAAACGCGTTGCGTTTGCTGCTCCGTATCCAGGCAAGATTTTGCCCATGGACTTGAGCAAGCTGGGTGGCCGCTTGATCTGCCAAAAAGATTCCTTCCTGTGCGCCGCGCGCGGCGTGTCGCTGGGCATTGCCCTGCAAAAGAAACTGGGCACCGGCTTCTTTGGTGGTGAAGGTTTCATCATGCAAAAACTGGAAGGCGATGGCATGGCCTTTGTGCATGCAGGGGGCACGGTGGTGCGCCGTGACCTCAAGCCGGGCGAGACCCTGATGATCGACACGGGCTGTGTGGTGGCCTACACCAGCGAGGTCGATTTCGACATCCAGTACGTCGGCAAGATCAAGACCGCCTTGTTTGGTGGCGAGGGCCTGTTCCTGGCCAAGGTGACCGGCCCTGGTCAGGTCTGGCTGCAAAGCCTGCCGTTCTCTCGCCTGGCCTCGCGCATCTTTGCCGCGGCGCCGCAAAACCGCGGTGGCGGCGGCCGAGAAGAAGGCTCTTTGCTCGGGGGCTTTGGCGCTGGTGGTTTGCTGGGTTCGGTACTGGGTGGCAGCGACGACTAATTGTCTCGATTGGGCAGTGAACGCCGCGCGTACACTGCCCGGCTTGATCCCAGGTGACCCAATTGACGAAGTTTCTCCATCAACGCGCATCATTCTGGATGCACGCGGCCGCTTGGCTGCTGACGCTGTCTGCGTCCAACGCAGGGGCGGTCCCCATTTTTGCCCTGAATTCATTGGATGCGACCATCAGCATCATCGACCCGGTGAGCTTCAAAGAAATCCGGCGCGTGCCCACGGGCAAGGAACCACACCACCTCTACCTGTCGCCAGACGAAAAGTCACTGATCGTGGCCAACGCCCTGAGCGATTCGCTGACCCTGATCGACCCCAAGACCGGTGACATCCAGCGCGTCATTGACAACATCGCCGATCCCTACCAGCTGCGCTTTTCGCCCGACATGAAGTGGTTCGTGACCACGGCCAACCGGCTCAACCACGTTGACATCTACCGCGTCTCTGCACGGACGGGTGGCGGTTTTGACCTGACCCTGGCCAAGCGCGTGCCCACCGGCAAGACGCCCAGCCACCTCAACATCGACAGCAAGAGCACCGTGGTCTATTCGACCATGCAGGACAGCGATGAGCTGATCGCCATTGACCTGGCCACGCAAACGCCGCGCTGGAAAGTGCCCGTGGGCAAGATGCCTGCCGACATCTTCATCACCCCCGACGACAAGCGCATCCTGATCGGCCTGACGGGCGACATGTATGCCGAGGTCTATGACGTGAGCGGTGCCAAGCCGGTGCTGGTCAGGCGCATCGTCACGGGCGCGGGGGCCCACGCCTTCCGCGCCTGGGGCGACAAGCGCCATGTGCTGCTGAGCAACCGCGCCGCCAACACCATCAGCCGCATCGACATGCAGACCCTCGCGGTGGTTGACACCTACCCCGCACCCGGCGGGCCTGATTGCATGGACCTGTCGGCCGACACCAAGACCATCCTGGTGACCTCGCGCTGGGCTCGCAAAGTCACCTTCATCGACACCGTGGCCAAGAAGGTCGTGCGACAAGTGAAGGTGGGCCGATCACCCCATGGCGTGTGGACCCTGGACCACGCGCCGATGCGCTGAGGCCGATCGAATGCGCCTGCTCGCCGCCATCGCGGCCTTGACGGCCACACTGTTGGGCGCCACGGCGTTCGCTGAGGAATCCTGCCCAAAGCCGATCTACCTCACGATCGACACCGGTCACATGGGTGTGGCGCCCTTGATCATTGACGTGCTGAAACGCCAGCACGTCAAAGCCACGTTTTTCCTGGCCAACGAGCGCACCCAAGCCGTGGGCGACAAGGCCGCTGGCACCACGCTGGATGAGCAATGGGCTCCCTGGTGGAAGGCCCTGGCCGCCGATGGCCATGACTTCGGCTCTCACACCTGGAACCACGTGATCTGGCGCGCGGATGAGCCCAAGGGCTTTGTGCTGCAACCCACGGCGGGACCGCAAACCGGCCAGAAGTTGCACCTCAGCCAAGCCGACTATTGCGCGGAACTGGCCAAGCCTGCGCGCCGCTTCGAGGTGATGACAGGGCGGTCCATGCGCGCCTTGTTCCGGGCCCCGGGTGGCAAAACCTCGCCCGCCTTGCTCAAGGCCGCCCAGGCCTGCGGTTGGCAGCACGTGCCGTGGGCGGCCGCCGGTTTCCTGGGCGACGAATTGTCCAGCGATCGCTACCCCAACCGGGTCTTGCTGGACCGCGCCTTGCGCGATGTGCGCAGCGGCGATATCTTGCTGATGCACCTGGGCATCTGGTCCCGCCAGGATCCTTGGGCCCCCGCGGTGCTGGAGCCCTTGATCATCGGCCTGAAAGCCAAGGGTCTGTGCTTTGCCACTTTGCGCGATCACCCTGCGTATGCGCGGGTGGGCATGGCCCCCCGCTGAGGTGTTGGCCATGATCGACCTCGACGTCATCTCCAGCTTGAGCGATGCCTTTGGCAACGTCCAGCAATGGTTGTTTGAGACCCTGGTGCAGCCCGCCGTGTATGGGCTGGGCATGGGTAATCTGTTGGAGGACGCCTACGAGGCCACCGGCTGGCTGATGGTTGGCCTCATCCAGCTGCTGGTGATGCTCTGCCTGCTGGCCCCTCTGCAGCGCTGGCGCCCGGTCGAGCCCTTGCGCGACCGCATCGCCGTGCGGGTGGACATGGTCTACACCTTCATCCACCGCCTGGGCTTGTTCAGGCTGCTGATGTTCTTTTCCATCGGACCGGTGCTGGATGAAGTCTTTGGCTCAGCCCGCGTGCATGGCGTCGATGGCATCCAGCTGGATGCGCTGATGCAGGGCTGGTGGCCCGGCGTGACCGACACGGCCTTGGCCAGCTTTGCCCTGTACCTGGTGGTGTTCGATCTGGTGGACTACTGGATTCACCGTGGCCAGCACAGCCTGGACCGCTGGTGGGCCCTGCATTCGCTGCACCACAGCCAGCAGCAGATGACGATGTGGAGCGACAACCGCAACCACCTGCTCGATGACCTGATTCGCGACACGATCATTGCGTTCACGGCCCGTGCGATTGGGGTGCCGCCGGGCCAGTTCATCGCCGTGGTGGCCTTCACTCAATTGATGGAAAGCCTGGCCCATGCCAATGTCCGCCTGAGCTTTGGGCCTGTGGGTGAGCGCCTGCTGGTCAGCCCGCGTTTTCACCGCATTCACCATGGCATCGGGGTCGGGCATGAGGGCCCAACACCGGGCAGCCTCGGCGGCTGCAATTTCGCGGTGCTCTTCCCGGTGTGGGACATCCTTTTTGGCACTGCCCGCATCGATGCCCGTCCTGATCTCATCCTGGACCCCACCGGCGTGCGCGATCAACTGCCGGAATTCGGCGGCAAGGACTATGGGCGCGGCTTCTGGGTCCAGCAATGGTTGGGCTTGAAAAGCCTGTTCCAGGGCAGCTGAGGCCGACCTTGGGTATCCTGTCGTCATGCAAAAGACGATCGATGCTTTCTGGCGCGCGGCGGCCTACTGCCTGCATCCCCGTGTGATCTGGCTCTCCTTGCTGCCTTTGCTGGTGGCCGGGGTGCTGTCGGTGGGGCTGGCCCATTTTTATTGGGAAGGCGCGGTGGCCGGAGTGCGCCAGGGGCTGGACAGCTGGGCCATTAGCCAGACCCTGCTCGGTTGGCTGGACACCGTGGGGGCCTCAGGGTTTCGCGCGGTCATCGCGCCCTTGATCGTGGTGGTGCTGGCCGTGCCATTGCTGGTGGTGCTGTCATTGTTGTTGGTGGCCACCTTGATGATGCCCGCGCTGGTCCGTCTGGTGGTTCAGCGGCGTTTCGCCGGCCTCGAGGTTCGGCACGAAGCCCCGTGGTGGACCTCCTTGTCCTGGTCGCTTGGCGCCACCCTGATCGCCGTGCTGGTGATGGTGGTCAGCGTGCCCCTGTGGCTCATCCCCCCGTTTGGGCTGATCCTGCCGCCATTGATCTGGGGCTGGCTGACCTACCGCGTCATGGCCTTTGACGCGCTGGCCGGGCATGCCACTGTTCAAGAGCGTGTCACCTTGCTGCAGGATCACCGCATGCCATTGCTGATCATGGGGGTGGTCTCGGGTTACCTGGGCGCGGCGCCCACGGCACTGTGGGCTGTGTTGGGCGCGATCTCGGTCGTGGTGGCCCCCTTGCTCATCATCGCTTCGGTCTGGCTCTACACGCTGGTGTTCGCCTTCTCATCACTGTGGTTCAGCCACTACCTCCTGGCTGCGCTGCGCGACTTGCGCGCGGCCGATCCCACGCCTCAACTTGTTATCCTGGACCCTGCATGATCGGCATCTTCATCATTGGCGACGAGATCCTCAGCGGACGCCGCGAAGACAAGCACTTGGCCAAGGCCATCGAGTTGCTCAATGAGCGGGGCCTGCGCTTGTCGTGGGCCCGCTATGTGGGCGACGAACCCGAGCAGATCACCGCCGAATTGCGTGCCGCCCTGGCGGGCAACGATGTGGTGTTCTCGTTTGGCGGCATTGGCGCCACGCCCGACGACCACACCCGCGCCTGCGCCGGTGCCGCTTGGGGCCGCCCACTGGTGCTGCACCCCGAAGCGCGTGAGCTGATCCTGGCGCGCAGCAAAGTGATGGCGGACAAGGAAGGCGTGCCCTTCTTGCCTGATCACCCCGACACCGTGCGCCGCCTGGACATGGGGCGCTTTCCCGACGGCGCCACCATCATCCCCAATCCCTACAACCAGATCCCCGGTTTTTCGATCGACCAGCGCGTGCATTTCCTGCCCGGCTTCCCTGTCATGGCCTGGCCCATGATGGCTTGGGCGCTGGATGAACTGCACGGTGATCTGCGGGGGTTGGGGCAGCAGGTCGAGCATTCCGTGATTGTTTACGCCATGGCCGAGTCGGTGCTGACACCGATGATGGTGGAGTTGGAACAACGCTTTCCGGGCGTTCGCGTGTTCAGTCTGCCCAGCGTGGACCACCCAGTTCATGGTCGCCACATTGAACTGGGTGTCAAAGGCGTGGCGCAGGACGCCGTTCAGGCCTTTGAATGGATGCAGACCAATTTGTCACAAATTGGTGCATCAACTGGCCTAATAATGGTGCGTTAAGTTATTTGATGCATATATGCACCTCATTGGTGCAAATAAGAAGATCTTCACGCCGGGGTCAAGCTGGCTTTGGGGCTCCATTCCCGGCCCGGTGATGCGTTGGGGTGCATCAAGCACTGAATTTGTGGCATCGCGTCGCGGGTGGGTTTCCTAATTTCCAAAGTTGTTCGCCTGGGCGACGGCACGCTTTCTGCTATTACACTGCGCGCTGTTTCTGATCTGGAAACATCCTCATTCGATTACTCTGCTTGCAACCAAAGCCTCTAGCTAGGAGCTTCTGATGGCCAATAAGACCGTCGCCGACGTGATGAAGTTGGTGAAAGACAATGAAGTCAAATTCGTTGATTTCCGTTTCACAGACACCCGTGGCAAAGAACAGCACGTCACTGTGCCCGTTTCGCATTTCGACGAAGACAAATTCGTGTCGGGCCATGCTTTTGACGGTTCGTCGATCGCTGGATGGAAGGGCATTGAAGCCTCCGACATGCAGTTGATGCCTGACCCTAATACGGCCAACATCGACCCATTTTTCGAAGAACCCACCCTGATCCTGTCTTGCGACGTGGTCGAGCCTGCCGACGGCAAGCCTTACGAGCGCGATCCACGCTCGCTGGCCAAGCGCGCTGAAGCCTACATGAAGGCCTCCGGCCTGGGCGACACCGCTTACTTCGGCCCCGAACCCGAATTCTTCGTGTTCGACAGCGTCCGCTGGGGCAACGACATGTCCGGCTGCTTTTCCAAGATCGACTCGGAAGAAGCCGCCTGGAACACGGGCAAGGAATACGAGCACGGCAACACGGGTCACCGTCCTGCCGTCAAGGGCGGTTACTTCCCCGTGCCCCCCGTTGACAGCTTCCAGGACATGCGCTCGGAAATGTGCCTGATCCTCGAATCGTTGGGCATTCCCGTTGAAGTGCACCACCACGAAGTGGCCAACGCCGGCCAGATGGAAATCGGCACCAAGTTCAGCACGCTGATCCAGCGCGCCGACTGGGTCCAGCTGCAAAAGTACGTGATCCAGAACGTCGCCCACGCCTATGGCAAGACGGCTACGTTCATGCCCAAGCCCATCGTTGGTGACAACGGTTCCGGCATGCACGTTCACCAATCGGTCTGGAAAGACGGCAAGAACCTGTTCGCAGGCGACGGCTACGCTGGCCTGAGCGAATACGCGCTGTTCTACATCGGCGGCATCATCAAGCACGCCCGTGCCCTGAACGCCATCACCAACCCTGGTACGAACTCGTACAAGCGTCTGGTGCCTGGCTTCGAAGCCCCGGTGAAGCTGGCCTACTCGGCCAAGAACCGCTCGGCCTCGATCCGGATTCCTCACGTGGCCAACCCCAAGGGCCGTCGCGTGGAAGCCCGCTTCCCCGATCCACTGATGAACCCCTACCTGGGTTTCTCGGCCCTGCTGATGGCCGGTCTGGACGGCGTGGAAAACAAGATCCATCCTGGCGAAGCCGCCACGAAGGATCTGTACCACCTGCCGCCCGAGGAAGATGCACTGATCCCCACCGTGTGCCACAGCTTGGATCAAGCTCTGGAATACCTGGACAAGGACCGCGCGTTCCTGACCAAGGGTGGCGTGTTCACCGACTCCTACATCGACGCTTACATCGAGCTGAAGATGCAGGAAGTCACCCGCTTCCGCATGGCCACTCACCCGGTCGAGTTCGACATGTACTACAGCCTGTGATCCCTGCCGGGATCACGCTCTGGCGTGTGTAAAAGGGGCGACTCCGGTCGCCCCTTTTTGCTTTTCAAGCGTTATGGGTGCTGGGCTGAAGGCATACTTGGCCCGAATCACGCTGGAGCGCTCCCACCATGCACGACAGGAAGAACACTTTGACGAAGGATTTTTCTCTGCCCCAGGCCGCCCGTGGGCTGGCTTTGCTGGCCCTGCTGCTGGCAGGTACCGCCCAGGCGGCGGATGACAAGCCGGTTTACCGTTGCCCGGGCAATCTTTACACCGATGCCTTGTCGGCCAAGGAGGCCATCGCCAAGGGGTGCAAGACGCTGGAAGGCACGCCCATCACGGTGATCCAGTCGATCAAACCCAAGGCGGGCTCGACATCCTCATCATCATCGGGCGGTGAAAAAGTGGCCGCCGATGACCAAAAGGCCCGCGATGCCGACAAGCGCCGCATCCTGGAGGCGGAACTCCAGAAGGAAGAGGCTGCTTTGGCCGCCTTGCAAAAGCAGTACAACAACGGCCAACCCGAGCGCCAGGGCGACGAGCGCAATTTCCAGAAGTACCAGGATCGGGTCAACGAGATGAAGGCTGCCGTGACCCGCAAAGAGGCCGACGTGGCCGCCCTGAGGCGTGAGTTGACGGCGGCAGGAAGCGGAAAGTGAGTCAGGCGGCATCATCGGGCCGCGCAGGCGCGCACTCCGGACGCCACGCCAGCATGGCCCGGGGCGGTTCCACCGTGGATCCTGGCGAGGTTCAAAAGCTGCTGCCCAGCAATCTGGACGTGTTCGATTACCTGGCCACGATGGTGGCGGTGGTCGAGCCTGACGGGCAATGCCTGTTCGCCAATGCCGCTTTTGAAGAAGTGCTGGGCCTGTCGCGCCGCAGCGTGTTGCGCGAGTCCATCTTCGACTGGTTCGAAGACCCGATGCTGCTGCAGGACATCGTGGGCGCCGTGGCGCGCAATGAATACGCCACCAGCCGCATCGAGGCCCAGCTCAAGCGTCATCCGCATGTCTTTGCGGATTCGTTGCCGGTTCAGGTGATCGTGACGCGGCTGGAGCATGCCGATCTGGTCCTGATCGAGCTGGTCGAAGTCGAGCAGCAAACCCGCCAGGAGCGGGAAGAGCGCGCGCTGGACCAGGCCCAGGCCAACAAGGAGTTGATCCGCAACCTGGCGCACGAGATCAAAAACCCGCTCGGGGGCATTCGCGGATCGGCGCAATTGCTGCAAATGGAGCTGGAATCCAAGTCGCTGACCGAGTACACCCAGGTCATCATCCACGAGGCCGATCGCCTGCAAGCGCTGGTCGACCGGCTGCTGGCGCCGCATCGCCGGCCGCATCTTGTGGGCGACGTGAATGTGCATGAAGTGTGCGAGCGTGTTCGCTCCCTGATCCTGGCCGAGTTTCCCAAAGGCTTGAAGGTCTGGCGTGACTACGACACCTCGCTGCCCGAGTTTCGTGGCGACCGTGAGCAGCTGATTCAGGCTGTTCTGAACATTGCCCACAATGCCGCCCAGGCTTTGTCGGACCGGATTCAGGCAGGTGAAGCGGTGCTGACCTTGCGCACGCGCGTGGCCCGCCGCCTCACCATCAACCGACAATTGCACCGCCTGGCACTGGTCTTGCATATTGAGGACAACGGCCCGGGCATCCCCGAGTCCATCCGTGATCGCATCTTCTACCCATTGGTGTCTGGGCGAGACGGTGGTTCGGGACTGGGTCTGACATTGGCACAAACCTTCGTTCAACAGCACCAAGGCACCATCGAATGCGAGAGCGAGCCAGGACGCACGGTTTTCAAATTATTGATTCCCTTGCCGTGACCGGGCTGCCCTGTCAGCATTCGACCATCGGGTGCACACATTGACAGGCCGGCATGAAACCTATCTGGATCGTTGACGACGACCAATCCATCCGCTTTGTGCTTGAAAAAGCGTTGGCGCGTGAAGACCTCCCGGTGCGCAGCTTCACCAATCCGCGTGACGTGCTGGCCGCCCTTGAAGACGACGAGCCGCAGGTGCTCGTTTCGGACATCCGCATGCCCGGCGGCTCGGGCATTGATCTGCTGAGCAAGGTCAAGGCGCGATTCCCCGGCCTGCCGGTCATCATCATGACGGCCTACTCTGACCTGGACAGCGCCGTGTCGGCCTTCCAGGGCGGCGCTTTTGAGTACCTGCCCAAACCATTTGACCTGCCCAAGGCGGTGGAGCTGATCCGCCGTGCGGTGGACGAGAGCGTGCGCGAGGATGTCTCCGACGAGCGCCTGCAGCAAATGCCCGAGATGCTGGGGCAGGCTCCGGCGATGCAGGACGTGTTCCGCGCCATTGGCCGGCTGAGCCAGAGCAACGTCACCGTGCTGATCACGGGCGAATCCGGCTCGGGCAAGGAGCTGGTGGCTCAGGCGCTGCACAAGCACAGCTCGCGCAGCGGCGGGCCTTTCGTGGCCATCAACACGGCGGCCATCCCCAAGGATCTGCTGGAGTCTGAATTGTTCGGCCACGAGCGTGGCGCTTTCACCGGCGCGCAGACCATGCGCCGTGGGCGTTTCGAGCAGGCCGATGGCGGCACTTTGTTCCTCGATGAAATCGGCGACATGCCTTTCGACCTGCAGACGCGTTTGCTGCGCGTGCTGAGCGATGGCCAGTTTTACCGCGTTGGCGGACACCATCCGCTCAAGAGCAATGTGCGCGTGATTGCCGCCACCCACCAGAATCTGGAAGACCGGGTGCGCCAGGGCGTGTTCCGCGAGGATTTGTTCCACCGCTTGAACGTGATCCGCCTGCGCTTGCCACCTTTGCGCGAACGCCGCGAAGACGTGGCCGCCTTGGCGCGCTTCTTCTTGCAAAAAAGCGGCAAGGACCTGGGCGTGGATGCCAAGCGCATCTCCGAGCCGGCCCTGGCCAGGCTCACGGCCTTTGATTTCCCTGGCAATGTGCGCCAGCTGGAGAACATTTGCCATTGGCTGACGGTGATGGCGCCCTCGCAGGTGATCGAGTCCAAGGACTTGCCGCCTGAGTTGATGGGTGTGCAGCCTGTCGCTTCTTCTGCGCCCAACAGTCTGTCGGCGCCCATGCAGGCTTATGCACCACCCGAGGCGGTGGCGCCGGTGGGCGGCTTGGGGCCTGTGGACAATCAGGTTGCGTTGGCTCCCGCCAGCGAACCGGTCGCGGCACCAGGCGGCAATCTGGTAGGAGGCGTTGAGACTCCCTATGCGCCGCCCAGCTCTTTTTCTGGCACCTTGGCGCCCAGCACGCCTGCAGCGGCCCCCGCCAGTTGGCTGTCCGACCTGGAGCGCGAGGCGCGTGTCAGGCTGGAGTCTGGCGCCACGGATGTCTGGGACGTTCTGACCCGGCAATTCGAGGCTCAGTTGATCCACACGGCGCTGGAAATCACGCGTGGGCGGCGCATCGAGGCCGCGCAAAAGCTCGGCATCGGTCGCAATACCATCACGCGCAAGATTCAGGAATTGGGCATCGAAGACTGAGCTGAGGGGATGCGTTAAAGTGGCTGAACAGCCGCTGAGGACCATCCCCATGAAACGTTTTTTGATCGCCGCCAGTACCGGCTTGATGTTGGCCGTGCTGGCCGCTTGTTCCACAACCAGTCCCGATGTGGTCAAGCCGGGCGACGCGCAGCGTCTGTCTCAGGTCGAGGATGCCGTGGTGCTGAATGTTCGGCCCGTGGTGGTTGAAGGCTCGCAAAGTGGGGCGGGTGCGGCCACGGGCGCCATCATTGGCGGCGTCGGTGGCGCCTCGGTGGGCGGCTCGCGCGAGCAGGTGATCGTGGGCGTGGTGGGCGCGGTCGTCGGCGGTGTGGTCGGCAATGCGGTCGAGCGCTTCGGCACCCGCGAAGACGCCAATGAAATCCTTTTGCAGATGAGCAATGGCCAACGCCGTTCCATCGTCCAGGCCAAGGGCAACGAGAACTTCAAACCGGGCGATGCGGTGCTGCTGGTCACCACGGGTGGCAAGGTCCGCGTGATGCGGGCCCCGCCGGTTCAGCCCGCGCGCTGATCAATCCAATCCGTCAATCCAGCGTCTGACGGTAACGCAGCATGGCAATGGCGCCCACCACCACGGTGAACAGCGCCATCGGCCACAGCTGCGGCCAGATCTCCATCAAGGTGGAGCCCTTGAGCATGATGCCGCGCACCACCCGCAGGAAGTGGGTGATGGGCATGACCTCGCCCACCCACTGCGCCCAGGTCGGCATGCCCCGGAAGGGGAACATGAAGCCCGACAGCAGGATGTTGGGCAGGAAGTAGAAGATCGTCATCTGCGTCGACTGCATCTGCGTGCGTGCGATGGTCGAGAACAAAAAGCCGACCACCAGCGTGGCGATGATGAAGACCAGCACGGTCAGCGTGAGCAGCAGGTGGCTGCCGAACATCGGGATGGCGAACAGCCAGCGCGAGGCGATGTAGACCATCAGCACCTGCAGGTAGCCGATCAGCACGTAGGGCATGATCTTGCCGATCATCACCTCCAGCGGTTTGACAGGCGTGGCCAGCAGGTTTTCCAGCGTGCCGCGTTCGCGCTCGCGGGTCATGGCCATGGCGGTCATCATCACCAAAGTCATCACCAGGATGATGCCCATCAGGCCTGGCACGATGTTGTACTGCGTGATGCCTTCGGCGTTGTAGCGGCGGTGGATGCGCAGCTCAAAGGGGGCGGGGCCCGCCTGCAGTCGGCTCAAGGGGCCGCGCAGTTCGGCATTCAAGGCGATGTTGGGCAGCATGCTCAGGGTGGCCAGGGCCCCGCCCGAGGTGGACGGGTCGCTGGCGTCGCTGTAGACCGCCAGGGCAGGGCGCTCACCGCGCATCAGCTTGTGGGTGAAATCCGAGGGGAACACCAGCGCAAATTGGGCATCGCCCTCGGCCAGCCAGCGCTCCTGCTCGTGGCCCAGCAGGGACCGGGCCGGATCCAGCAACTCGGCGCAATCGGCCGCGTTCACCGTGCCGGCGCCGGCCACGCGCACCCGCGGCGGGCAGGCCTGCAGGTCGCGGAACTGGCGGGCATCCAGGGCATGGATGCGCGCCAGCCGGCCCCAGTCCAGCCGGTGATGGATGCG
>Ga0209873_1000034_pt1 | contig 20662 bp, 19 predicted proteins | sample GWRWT2_30Apr14_FD_187186 | JGI IMG/M metagenome (GOLD analysis project Ga0209873, IMG submission 187186) | Sand microcosm microbial communities from a hyporheic zone in Columbia River, Washington, USA - GW-RW T2_30-Apr-14 (SPAdes) (version 2) | ecosystem: Engineered > Artificial ecosystem > Sand...
GTGGCGGCATGTATGTTATTGACCGTTTAATAGGGGATAGAATAGAAAAGTTTGCCAGTCTTAAATACCAGATTACAGGGACACCTCAAAAGCCGGATATTCGACTCAAGGCGTTGTAGCATCTGAAAAGAAAAAACAGACCAAAATTTTTTTCAGGACTTGTGTAACAATCTAACGACGTCACACCATGGGCGACACGTCGAAACTACATCAAAGCAAGGCCTTGCTTTGACTGCATGTGATAGATGGGTAAAGCCATTGCAGGTGTTTGCCGGTTTGAAAAATACGCATTCACCATTTTGATCGGGCCAATAAGATGCTTGTTAAAGACATCCATTTTTTGCGCTGGGATGCGGTACTCATACCCGCCATCGCCGGCCAACTCGTCCATTGGAACATCACTTAAAAAGGATGTGCTAACAAAAAACACCACAACAAAACCGGCGCCGCTGCGCTGTACATTCCACTGTGAGGCAATGGCTTGAGCCGTTGATTTGTTTGAAAGAGGGCAGAAAAACGGTTGTCCTGGTAAACGTGCCGGAAAAGCAGACCAGTTATTTTGTTGAATGCACTGCAATTGTCCCGGCCCTATGGCGCGATAGAGTTTAAGGCAGGCGTGTTGCTTTGAGCTGTATGAAGTAGTTTCACAGGGTAAACCACGTGTGTATTCACTCACGGGATATTTAATGGACCGGACTTCGGCATGCATGGCATTGACCTCGCTGGATAAATATAAGCGCTGTTATAGGCCAGACAGATGACGTATTTATGAAGAGCATCTCAATTTCTTTCCCTTGAACAGTGAGCGTTGTAATAAAGACTGCCTACAAAAACTAGTTGCGGATGGCGCATCTGTACAGTAACGAAATGTTAAGAGATGAGTCGCTTTGTTACGCTTTGAACGAAGGGATAGGGGAGGCAGGCAAACGCGGGTGAGCGCTGTCAGCACAAAAGGCGATCACCAACTGGTTTAGTGCCAACCATGGGTCATTTTTTTCCAGACCCTTGATGGCAAGATCAACGTCCTGCGCCATTTTGATCAGCTTGAGGGTGTCTTGATAGCGCATGCGTTTGAGATAGCTCTGTATCGTTAACTTGCGTTTGTCCCAAATGCGCTGTTCTTGAAATAATTGCTGGAGGGAATGACCGAGTTCCAGTCGCGCAGACAAATGTGCCAAGGTGCGTAACTCACGACACAGGGCCCAGAGAATCAAGGTGGGCTCATGACCTTCGAGTCTTAAACCCTCAAGAATTTTTAAGGATTTACTCACATTGCCTTGCTGCGCCGTTTCCACCAATTGAAAAACATCGTAACGCGCGCAATCGCTGATGGCAGCTAAGACCTTGGCTTCATCAAGAGCTCCTTCGCCATAAAGCAGTCGCAGTTTTTCAATTTCCTGGACGGCGGCCAGCAAGTTGCCTTCGGTTTTCTCGGCAATAATCTGTGTTGCAGTCTGCGTGGGAACAAGCCCCGCTTTTACCATGCGTTGGTGAATCCACTGTGGCAGTTTGTCGCTGTCGATCGGCCAGACCTGGATCACAAGGCCCTTGGCCTCTAACGCTTTATACCAGTTGCTGCGTTGTGTGGCGCTGTCGAGTTTTTCGCTGGTTAATAAAATGACGGTATCGGCATCTGGTTTCTCGGTACATTCAATCAGAAAACGTTTGCCGGTGTCGTCGGGTTTGCTGGAGCCCAGTTTGATTTCAATCAGTTTTTTTTCACCAAATAACGATACATTCTGGCTGTCGAATATCAGTACATTCCAGTCAAAATTGTGTTCGATGGAATAACACTGGACATCACTGTGGCCCGCCTTGAGTGCTGTTGTTTTTATCAGGTCCCTGCATTCTTGCACCAGCAGGGGAACGTCGCCGCTGATTAGATAAACCGGTGCCAAGGTGTTTTTGAGGGCCTGTTGTAATTGGTCCGGGCGCAGTTTCATTGGGGTGTTTGTTCAGAAAGACGTGCGCTGCCGGGTTTGAATTCAGCCGCCGAGCGCACATTTAATTTATCACTGACGCCCTGCATTTGATGAAGAATACGGTATGAAGCTTCTTGACGCATTTCTTCCAGAATAAGTTGTTCTTCTCTTTGCATGGCCGTAACGCGCGTAATATCGTAAATATAATTACGAGACAGCTGAATGCGCTGCGAGTGAATCAGCGTGTTGGTTTCTGGCGCGTCTTTTTTTGTTGTTTGTGTTGGCGTGTCGACCGTAAAGCTGTACACCAAAACCAGGGAAATTTCGTATTCGGATACCCGTACTTTTTCGGTGACAGTGGCGACGCGTTTGTTGATGCGCTCTTGTTCGATGATCAGGTGATAAGGTGAGGTGTTACTGGTTGCAATATCCGTTTTCCTGAAGGTTTGTGTGAGTACGTTGGCAAATTCCTGATAGCGGCCTGAGGCATCGATATGAATGTGGTCGATCATTTTTAATTGTGCCCCGGTGTTGCGCAGGTGAAAGCCGCAACCGGTGGTCAGCAATATAAAAAATACAACAACAAAGAGTCGGCGTGATCCAAATGTTTTACGCAGAAAAGTTCTCCTGTGCTGTTTTATTATTGACTGGTCACGATATTAAGTAAGCGTCGTGGTACCAGAATAATTTTCTGGATGTTTTTCCCATCAATGAAACGCTGAACATTGGGATTGGCCAAAGCTTCCGCTTCAATCACGTCCTGCGTGGCATCCGTAGCGACGTCGATATTACTACGTAATTTGCCATTGACCTGAACAGCAAGCGTTATCGTATCCTGTTTCAGCGCGTTTTCATCAAAACCTGGCCACGGCGCTGTTTCAATGTTGCCGCCTTTGGGTGATAAGGTGTGCCACAGCGCATGACAAATATGCGGAACAATAGGTGAAATCAGTAAAACGCAGGCTTCCAAGGCTTCCTGTATGACGGCCACATCCTGATCATTTGCACTGGGGTGCTTGCCAATGTGATTGCTTAACTCCATAACGGCAGCGATAGCCGTGTTAAACGTCAGACGGCGGCCGTAGTCATCACTTATTTTTTTAATGGTTTCGTGGGTTTTACGTCGCAGAGCCCGTTGGTTATTGTTTAGTGCGGAGACTGTTAACGCGGGAACTGGGCCTTGTTGTTGATGCTGATAAACCTGTTTCCACAGGCGACGCAGAAAACGATGCGCCCCTTCAACACCACTGTCTGACCATTCCAGTGACTGTTCGGGCGGCGCGGCGAACATGATAAACAGGCGCACTGTGTCAGCGCCGTAGTGATTAATCAGCTCTTGTGGATCAACCGTGTTCCCCTTGGATTTTGACATCTTGCTGCCATCCTTGAGAACCATGCCCTGAGTCAGTAAACGCAAAAAGGGTTCATTGGACTTGACCAGCCCCAGATCGCGCATCAGTTTATGGAAAAAACGTGCGTAAAGCAGATGAAGAATGGCATGTTCAATACCCCCGATATATTGATCCACCGGCGCCCAGTAGTTGGCGTCGTTATCGAGCATGGCTGTGGTGCAATCCCGGCTGGCAAAGCGGGCATAGTACCAGGATGATTCCATAAAGGTGTCGAAGGTATCGGTTTCGCGTTCAGCGGCTTGTCCACATTGGGGGCAGAGGCACTCATAGAAGGCAGGCATTTTTTTAATGGGTGAGCCTATGCCATCGAACACAACGTCGGTAGGCAGTACAACCGGCAGTTCATTTTCAGGCACCGGCACCGGGCCGCATTGGGGGCAATTGATCATTGGAATAGGTGCGCCCCAGTAACGCTGACGCGAGACACCCCAGTCGCGCAAACGGTAATTCACTTTACCTTGCCCTTTGTTTTGTGCCACCAGATGGTCGGCGATGGCATTAAAGGCCTGTGAAGAACTCAGCCCGTTGAACGGATCTGAATGAATCAGTAGGCCGGTATCAACAAAAGCCGATGTGGAAAAATCCCAGGTCGAGCCATCAGCAGGGCTGATTACCTGCTGCACCGGCAATGCATATTTTTGCGCAAATTCCCAATCGCGCTGGTCGTGCGCCGGCACGGCCATGACGGCACCTGAGCCGTAGGACATTAAAACAAAATTGGCGACCCATACAGGAATAGGCTTGCCGGTAATCGGGTGAAGCGCCAGCAAACCGGTGTCCATGCCCTGTTTTTCCATGGTGGCAAGATCGGCTTCTGCGGTTTTGGTGTTGCTGTGGGCGCTAATAAACGCTTGCAGCGCCGGGTTTTGTTGCGCGGCGGCCTGGGCCAGCGGGTGTTCAAAGGCAATGGCCAGATAACTCACCCCGAACAGGGTGTCGGGACGCGTAGTGAACACACTCAGCGAGCCCGTGTTGTCTGGCAAGGCGAATTGAACTTCTACCCCTTCTGAGCGCCCGATCCAGTTGCGCTGCATGGTTTTGACTTGTTCAGGCCAGCCCTCAAGCTGATCGAGATCCCGGAGTAATTCTTCAGCGTAGTCGGTAATTTTAATAAACCATTGCGGGATTTCCCGACGCTCAATCAAGGCGCCTGAACGCCAGCCCCGGCCATCAATAACCTGTTCGTTGGCCAGCACGGTCTGATCAACCGGATCCCAGTTCACTGTTGCGGTTTTTTTGTAGACAAGATCACGTTTGTACAGCTGGATGAAAAACCACTGTTCCCAACGATAATAATCAGGATGACAGGTGGCTATTTCGCGCGACCAGTCATAACCAAAACCCAGACTTTTAAGCTGTTGACGCATGTAAGCGATATTTTCATAGGTCCATTGCGCGGGCGGAACCTGATGTTTGATGGCCGCGTTTTCTGCGGGCAGACCGAAGGCATCCCAGCCCATGGGCTGCAGAACGTTTTTCCCCTGCATACGCTGAAAACGCGCCACGACGTCACCAATGGTGTAATTGCGCACATGGCCCATATGCAGCCTGCCGCTGGGATAAGGGAACATGGACAGGCAGTAAAATTTTTCTTTTGAACTATCGGGAGTGACGGCAAAGGTGTTGTGTTCTTGCCAATAGTCCTGGGCCGATTTTTCGATGAGATCGGGACGATAAGTCTCTTCCATTGCGTGTGTCTTTAACCTTGTTGTGTTAATTGGCAGGATGGGATAACGAAGGTGAATATAAGGCGACGAGTTTACCACTGGAGAGGATTTTTTTACTACTGCTCGCCATCAACACAGGTCTATTGGTGAAAATCGAAAGTTATACGGCAGTGTTTAACACGGCGCGTCGGGATAAACGGTTTTGTCTTAATGTGGCAAGGCTTAGTCCTATCACAATTAAACCAGCGCCTGTCAGCACTGGGCGTGACCCCCAGTTCATAAAGGGCGTGTTACCTTGCATGGCAAGAACTTCACCATGCAGAGTGGTTTCAACGAAACTTGGTGCAATATGGGTAATGTGCCCCTGAGGATCAACAATGGCACTGATGCCATTGTTGGTGCCCCGAATGAGATAACGCCCGGTTTCAATAGCACGCATACGTGCCATTTCAAAATGTTGCGCGGGACCGATAGAACGCCCGAACCAACCGTCGTTGCTGATGGTGAGCAATACATCGGTATTACGACTGACTTGTGCGGTCAGATCAGGAAACAATATCTCATAACAAATGGACGGAGCAATGGTATAAGAACCGGCAAACAGGGGACGCTGATCCGAATTGCCACGGGTAAAACTTGACATGGGTAGATCAAAAAACTCAGTAATACCGCGCAGCTGTTGTTCAAAGGGAATAAATTCACCGAAGGGGACAAGCCGTTGTTTGTGATAAAGCCCATAGCCTGCACCTAATGCGCGGATGCTGTTATAAAAAAGCCACTCACCTTGCGCAGGTGTTTCCATATGGGCAAGACCGACAATCAAGGTAGTGTTCCGTGCACGAGTTTTACGATCCAGATCGACCAGATAGTCGCGCACTTCGTGTTCAAACGCCGGTACTGCCGCTTCGGGCCAAATAATCAAATCACTGTGCGGGTTTGCTTCGGTGCGCTCGCGGTACAGATTGAGAATGGCCTCACGGAAATTCAGATCCCATTTTATTTCTTGGGGAATGTTGCCCTGAATAATGCTGACCGTCAGTGGTTTTGGATTTTTTACTTGCGTCCAATGTAGCGCTTGTAATTTCAGTCCGATGACTGGAACGGCAATGAAATAGACCAACACCGTATAGATAATCAACTTTTTTCGGGGTGAAGGGTGGGTGAGTTGTTTGAGTAATAAATAAAGCAGTGTAACTCCGATGCAAAGCAGCGCACTTAGACCAAAAATACCACTGATAGGTGCAAAACCTGTCACGGGCGTATCACTCAAGGCGTAACCGACGTAGAGCCAGGGGAAGCCGGTGAATAACCAGGTTTTAACCCATTCAACCAGCACCCAAAGCGCAGGAAAACCAAGCAAAGCCCAGCGATTCAAACCCAGAACACGGTACAGATAGCCTTGTACGGCGGTTACAAAACCCATAATAAGAATAAACAACACAGTAAGCAGAATGGCCACGGGAAGCGGGGTCGCGCTGTAATCATGGATGCTGACAAAAACCCATGAGGCCCCCACAGCATAAAGACCGATACCAAAAAACCAGCCGCTCAAGAGCGCCTGATGGCGGGTTTCACTCTGCCATAACAGCAGCACGCCCAAAAGTGCCAGGAATGTTAAGGGGTAAAAATGGAAAGGAGCGAAACCTAAAGGTAACAGAGCCCCAAAACCCATTGCGGCGGCATAATGCAAAAAAGCTTGGGGATGTGACACCGAAATGTTCATGGCTGTTTAATCAGAGTGAATACGGGCGCTGATTCTAACTGCCAATGCGCATCTTGTCTTTAAGTTGTCTTCTATGGGTACGATAGAGCGCTGAGCACCGTCAGAATCAGGTGACTGGTTCTGACGGTGAGCTTAGGCGTTTTCAGTTTCGGGTTGAACTTCCAGTAAATGAATGGAGCGATTGTCAGCATTCAATACGCGGAACAGCAAGTTGTTAATGGAAACCATTTCATCCCGTTTGGGCAGGCGCCCAAACTCCTTCAGAACAAATCCGCCAATGGTATTGAACTGGTTTTCATCAAACGATGTTTTGAAATACTCATTAAACTCATCGACGGGTGTACGTGCTTTTACGACGAAGGTATTGTCTTCACCTTCTTTGATCAGATAATCCTCTTCTTCGTAATCATGCTCATCATCAATTTCGCCCACGATTTGCTCGAGCACATCCTCAATCGTGATTAAACCGGCGATTCCACCGTATTCATTAACCACGATAGCCATGTGATTTTGAGTGTCACGGAAGTTTTTCAGCAGGGCATTAAGGCGTTTGCTTTCGGGTACCTTGATGGCGGGGCGTAAATAATCACGTATGGCAAAGCGTTCAAGTTTGCCTTCAATAGCGGGTTTTAGCAGATCTTTTGCTAAAAGAATACCCAGCACTTCGTCGGGATTGTTACCCAAAACGGGGAAACGGGAATGAGCAGAGGTGAGCACTTCGTCAATAAATTCCCGGGCTGTTTGTTCTTCCTTGATCACTACCATTTGGCAGCGAGGAATCATGACTTCTTTTACTTGCATTTCTGACACCATCATCGCACCTTCAATGATGCTCAGTGCTTCGGTGTCAAATAACTGGCGGGAATGCGCATCTCTGAGAATCTGGAGGAGCTCTTCGCGATTGCGTGGTTCATTGCCGCTAAAGGCCTGGGAAATGCGTTCAGCCCAGGTGCGTGGTTGGTTCGTACTCGGAGGGTCGTCTTTCATGTTCTCGTAGTGTAGTTATAGATAAGGGTTAGCATAGCCTAATTTTGCCAAGAGGTTAACCTCAAATTGTTCCATTTTTTCAGCATCCCCGGTTTTGATGTGATCGTAACCAAGCAAATGTAGGATGCCATGAATGAGTATATGTGCCCAATGAGCGTCACTGGTTTTTCCCTGGTTTTGCGCTTCATCAAGAATGACAGGCGCACACAGAACCAGGTCTCCAAGCAAGGGAACGTGCAGCCCGGGCGCCTGCTCATAAGGAAAAGACAATACATTCGTTGGTTTGTCTTTTTGACGGTACGTGGCGTTAAGCAACTGGATTTCCGCTTCATCAACAAAACGAATGGTCAGTTCCTGACCTTCATGGTGATTTTGCAAATACTCGCTCAGGGCCAGATCAGTCCAGCAGGTGATCTGCTCGTCAGAAGGCGTTGACGCATGGGTGGCACGCTGTATATCGATCAAGACGTTGGCTGTCATCAAGAAGGCCTTCAGAGGGCTTAAGTTTTAGGTTGTTTGAATCGGTTTTTATGGCTTCCTTTGGGGAGCTGTTGATCATAGGTATCGTAGGCCTCAACAATACGTTGTACCAGCGCGTGTCGAACAACATCCTTGGGTTTGAAAAACGTAAAACCAATGCCCTTGACGCCTTCCAGAACCGTAATGGCCTGACTCAGACCCGACTGGGTTCCAGCGGGTAAGTCTGTTTGAGTAATGTCGCCGGTAATAACGGCTTTGGAGCCAAATCCAATACGCGTCAGAAACATTTTCATTTGTTCCGGGGTGGTATTTTGGCTCTCATCGAGAATTATGAACGAGTTGTTCAAGGTTCTGCCGCGCATATAGGCCAGTGGTGCAACTTCAATAACTTGTTTTTCGAGTAATTTATTGACCTGCTCAAAGCCCAGCATTTCATAAAGGGCATCGTATAAAGGTCGTAAGTAAGGGTTGATTTTTTCCGCGAGATCTCCGGGTAAAAAACCCAGTTTTTCGCCGGCTTCAACCGCAGGACGAACCAATAAAATGCGCTTTACATCCTCTTTGTGCAAGGCATCCACGGCGCAGGCAACGGCCAGATACGTTTTGCCCGTACCTGCCGGACCTATGCCAAAATTAATGTCGTGACTCCTGATGCTTTTCAGATAGCCGGTCTGATTGGCGCCCCGCGCACGTATCAGGCCTCCCCGGGTTTTAATGGTGATGTCGCTGGGTGGTGCGTCGTCTTCGCCTTGGGTATGGCTCGCATCTTTGAGTAATAAATGAATCAACTCTGGTTCGATCTCATTATGCCGTGCTGTTTCAAGATAAAGCATATTGATCAAGGCCTGTGAAACACGTTGCGCTTCGGCAGAGCCCTCCAAAGTCAGTTGGTTGGCGCGCTGGTGAATTTTAATAGGAAGACTTTGCTCTATTTGATGCAGGTTTTTATTTAAGGGGCCGCACAACAAGGCCACTCTGACAGGGTCGTCAGGTGTCAGGGTGAGCACAACAGAGCTGTGATCGGCTATAGCAGGAGTGATATCCAATGACTGATTAACCTCGAATTAAATTAAATTAAATTAAATTGAATGATGCAATGCAGTGTAACAAGCTCACGGAGATTTTGTGTTGTAAAACGACTTATTCTGCCAATGCAACAAAGCGGCCTCGTAGTGAATTGTTGTTGGCGCTGGTGATTTCAACCGTGGCAAATTTGCCAACGACAGATAAATCGTTATGGTAGAAATTGACTACACGGTTGTTTTCCGTGCGGCCTCTTAGTTCGCCAGGGTTTTTTCTGGAGATACCATCAACAAGAATACGTTGTTGACTGCCCACCATTTGGCGACTGATTTGTTGCGCGTGTTGGTTGATTCGGTCTTGCAGCAAAGCCAATCGATTCTTTTTGACGTCCGGCGCTGTGTCATCGTCGAGTTCTGCGGCAGGTGTGCCGGGGCGCGGGCTGTACACAAAACTGAAGGATTGATCAAACTGGATCTGTTCAATCAAGGCCAGTGTCTCTTCAAAGTCTTCGGCTGTTTCACCGGGAAAACCAACAATAAAGTCCGAAGAAATACTGATGTCAGGACGGACGGCCCGAAGTTTTTCGATGATATTTATATACAGATCAATCGTATGGTTGCGTTTCATTGCGGCCAGAATGTTATTGGAGCCGCTTTGAACAGGCAGATGCAGATGACTGACCAATTGCGGCACTTTGGCGTAGGCATCAATCAGCGCGTCAGTAAACTCAATCGGATGCGATGTCACATAACGAATACGACCCATGCCTTCAATGGCCGCGATGTCTGTAATCAATTCAGCCAGATCAACGGTTCCACCTGGGTAGGTGCCACGATAGCCGTTCACGTTTTGTCCCAGCAGAGTCACCTCTCTCACACCTTGGCTGGCCAGGTAGGCAATTTCAGCAATGACATCGTCATAAGGGCGGCTCACTTCTGTGCCCCGGGTATAGGGCACCACGCAGAAGGTGCAGTACTTGTTGCAGCCTTCCATAATCGAAACAAATGCTGTCGGGCCTTCAACCTTGGGAGAAGGCAGATGATCGAATTTTTCGATTTCAGGAAAACTGACATCCACCATAGGGATGCGCTGTGTTTGGCTGCTTTTGATCAGTGCCGGTAAGCGATGCAGTGTCTGAGGACCAAAAACAACATCAACATAGGGCGCGCGTTTTTGAATTGCGGCACCTTCCTGGCTGGCTACACAACCCCCCACACCAATAACCAGATTCGGTTTGTTTAGTTTGAGCTTGCGCCAGCGTCCCAGCTGATGGAACACTTTTTCCTGGGCTTTTTCACGGATGGAGCAGGTATTCAGCAGTAAGACATCGGCGTCTTCTGGATTGTCAGTAAGCTCCATGGCATCGCTGGCTTCAAGCAAATCAGCCATTCTGGATGAGTCATACTCATTCATTTGGCAGCCGTGGGTTTCTATGTATAGCTTTTTGCTCATGATGAAAATCACGTACCGAATAGGGGTAAATAAAAATGTGCAGGGTGTGACATTAAACAGAATACCCTTTGGGTGGGGCATTATAAGGGCTGAAGGTGCTAAAACCAAAAACATGTCTGTTTTAATTTGGCAGGGGGCGGAACATCAACTAGTAATTAAAGAAGGGCATTTTTTTCTGGGTAGCAAACGTTGGTGTTTGGTTTGCGTGCGGCACTTCTTTTTTCGTGTGTATCTTGTTTATCGAGGTTCGTATGGTGGCGTGGTCTGCCAATTATTACCCTAATTCCTATACCGTTGAAACCGGAGAGCAATTACGTATCCATAACCGCAAGCATTATCAATATGACCCCAAACCTTTGGGCGAAATCCTGATAGATGCTGGGGTGATTACCAAAAAACAAATCAAGGATGCATTAATCACACAGTCGCACTATGAAGACATGCGTATTGGTGAGGCGCTGGTTAAAAATGGGGCGGTGAGTTCCGAGCAAGTGCAGATGGCGCTGTGCGCGCGTTTTGGCTTGCCTTTTGTAAAATTACGGCAGTTTGATGTTGAGCCTGAGGCGCTAAAGTTAATTCCGTCACATGTGGCCAGGCGTTATAAAGTGATGCCACTGATCGAAGATGATGAACGGATTGTGGTGGCAGTGAGTGATCCTACGGATTTGGAACTGATCAATACCTTACGTTTTCTGACCCATAAAATACTGGAGGTGGCCGTCGCGCTTCCGGAAGATATCGCCTACGCGATCAGTACCCATTATAAAGGTGATGAGAATTACAGCGCGGCTTTGGCTGATTTGCAAATCGAAGGCAACGATTCCAAGCCTGCGTCTGCTGAATCCGCCTCACTGGAGCAGGCCAATGAAAAACCTATTGTGCAGCTGGTGCATAATTTGATTATTGATGCCTTGATCCGCAAGGCCTCGGATATCCATCTGCGTCCAGAGGAAAAAATCGTTAATGTCTATTTTAGAATTGATGGTGAGTTGCAGTGGATTCGTAGTTTCAATAAACAACTCTCGCCCGCAGTTGCCAGCCGCATTAAAATTCTGGCGAATATGGATATTTCTGAACGCAGACTGCCGCAGGATGGGCGTGCACGAATTAATTATCTTGGTAAATCGGTCGATTTGCGTATTTCAGTGATTCCAGCCCTGTACGGCGAAAGTGTGGTTATTCGGCTGCTGGATACGGCGTTTGCTAAAAGAAATTTTAATGAGCTGGGTTTCTCCGAAAAGGACTCGCTTAAGTTGCAAGGTTTGCTTAGCGCAAGTAACGGCTTGTTTTTGGTGACAGGTCCCACCGGTTCGGGCAAGTCAACAACGCTGTATACCGCCATTGCACAAATAAGACAGCAAAGTATCAACCTGGTTACGGTTGAAGATCCTGTTGAATATCACCTTGATGGCCTGACACAGGTGCAGGTAAATCATCAAACCGGTTATAGCTTTGCCAAAGCCTTGCGTCACATTCTGCGCCATGATCCTGATGTGATTATGGTGGGTGAAATTCGTGATTTTGAAACCGCCAAAATGGCAATTGAAAGTGCACTGACCGGGCATCTGGTACTGAGCACATTGCATACCAATAGCGCGGCGGCGACGGTGGTGCGTTTGCTGGAAATGGGAATTGAATCTTATTTGGTCAGTAGTACTTTTCTTGGTGTTGTAGCGCAACGGCTGGTGCGTTGTAATTGCCCCCACTGTTTGCAAGCTGAAACGCCGGAGTCTTATATGCTTGAAGCATTGAACCTGAGTGCGGATGAGCGTTTTTATGTGGGTGCGGGCTGTCAGCAGTGTATGCAAACCGGCATTGCCGGGCGTCAGGTGGTCTATGAGTTGTTGCAGGTGTCAGCGCAAATGCGTGGACTTATCAAAGCAGGCGTGACCGCCGATGCCATACAAAAGCAAGCGCTTGCGGATGGCATGGTGTCACTGACCATGCAAGCACTTGAGATGGCCCGTAAAAAACAAATATCTTTAGCTGAAGTGTACCGCACGCGTCTGGAATGAATTTGGCGTGTTTTATGTGTTCCGCATGCTTCTGCAACTAAAAAAATCAGTGACGAAGATCATCAATAATATGAATTATTTCGTGAGTGCCGCGTAAAACCTGAATAATCTTGTCTTCCACGTAAACTTTTTCATAACGGTCGCCGTAAGGCTGTACTTCCCCGTATTCGTAAATGTGCGTATCCAGAATAGCGCCTTTGGAAAGTTTCTTTTGCCAGCCCGGGGGTAATTCGCCACCACGCGCTACTTTCTTTTGCAGCCCCGGAGGCAGCTTGCTGCGGGTGTGATCGTTGCCGTAATCGTTGTGGGGATTGCCTGCTTGGGCAAAGGTAGTTAACAACAAGCTAATGAATAAGGTCGAGAGTATTTTAATCATGTGTTTTAACTCTATTGTGAGTTTATATGAATGTAATGATAGTCTAGTCTTGTATAATTCCATCGTGATTGACCTCAAAATTAATAGACACTTTTCGCCGCGAATCTGCCTTTTGGATGATAAGCGTGGTCTTGTATGTGGTACGAGAACTTCATGATAAAACTGCACTGGATCTCTGCCTGAAAAGGATTGTGTTGATGTTGCTATCTCTGATTTGTATTGCGTTTCGTTAGGCTCACAAAGAAATGTGCGTGGATTCTTCGCGTAAATAAAAATTGTAGGTAACTATTAACAGTTTAAAATGCCACAACAATTTATATCCTTAAGTCTTTGCTTATGTCATATAAAAGAAATGCAGTAAGAATGCTCATTTTTGTGGTGATGCTTTGGTTGATTGAGGTGATTAATAACCTCATGGGGCATCGTCTGAATGTTCTGGGGATTTTTCCGGAAGCGAGCTCACCATTTCCTGGCGTATTGTTTGCGCCTTTCTTGCATGGAAGTTATGAGCATGTCGCTGTTAACAGCTTGCCATTGCTGACATTGGGATGGTTGGTGGCCTTGCGTGGTTTTGGTCGATATACCGCAATAACTGTTTTTATTGCTGTTATCGGTGGTGTCGGGGTGTGGATGTTCGGTCGTAACGCTTTCCATGTAGGTGCCAGTGGTTTGATTTTCGGCTACTTCGGTTATCTGGTTGCGCAAGGAATTTTTGACCAAAGTTTCAGTTCGGTTTTTATTGCCAGTGGCATTATCGCTGTCTACGGGGGGATCCTGTTCGGCATTTTGCCGCTCACAGACGCGGTATCCTGGGAAACCCATTTTTTCAGTCTTGTTGCCGGAGTGATTGCCAGTCGATTATGGAAACGTCGACAGTTCAACCGAATAAACGCAGTTTAAGACCAAAATACAGAGGGATCAGGCTGGAGTTGCAATTATTTGACACTATCACTTAAACTTCCGCCTTGGCGTTATTCTGCCAAGGGTATCTGTGAGTGTTTGGTTGGTTTTATAACGAGGAAGCAAATGCCATCATTTGACGTCGTCTCCGAAGTGGATTTTCACGAAGTGGCTAATGCGGTGGATCAGGCTAATAGGGAAATTGAAAAGCGTTTTGACCTCAAAGGAACAGGATCTAAATTTGAGCTTAATGATGCTGAAATCAAGTTAACGACCAGCTCTGATTTCCAGTTGAAGCAGCTTTTTGATATCTTGCAAGCGAAAATTATAAAGAGAAACATTGATATCAAATGTCTGGAATGTCACGATCCCACGCCATCAGGAAAAGAAGTGTTTCAAATAATAGAAGTACATCAAGGTCTTGATGCGAGTTTGTGTAAAGAAATTGTCAAATTAATCAAAGACAAAAAATTAAAAGTACAGTCAGCAATTCAAGGCGATAAAGTCAGAGTCACAGGGAAGAAACGGGATGATTTGCAGGAGGTTATTGCTCTGCTCAGGGAGGAGAGTCTGGATATGCCCCTTCAGTTCGACAATTTTCGGGATTAGTCCAATAGCACAGAGCAAGGTTGGTTGATCTGGCCTCGTTATGGATCCCTCATTGCCTTCTGTGTAAATGTGTACTTATATATGCAAAGTCCATGTTCACAAAGATGCAAGCTGTATGGATCAGGCATTTGTCTGTCTTGAATTGTTAGTTGTGTGCTCATGTTGCCAAGGAGATTCCTGGATCAGCAATCTGCTGGTCCAGGTTGAAAATAGGTAGGAGATATAAATATTACTGAATACATGAGTTATTTTTTATTGTGATCAAAATTGTGAGAGTCTAATGAATCAAAGTTCTAGTATGGTAAAAAGTCTGTTAGTAAGCGTAGTGATGGCGCCTATAGCTGCGCTGGTTATTGGTGGGCAGGATCTGGCATCATTCAGCAATGTGCTTATCTTGTTTATTTTTATGTGGTTGGCCTGTGTTTTGTCCTCTTTAAATATTGGAAAGGATCGTGCCGGTGCTCAGGTAAAGGCTAATGTAGCAATGAGCGAGCCGTTGCGTAAAAAAGAAGGTGTATCTGGAAATACTTCGGTTAAAAGGGATGCTGGACAGGTTAAGTGGTTTAATAGCTCAAAGGGTTTTGGCTTTATTACACGCGAGGACGGCCAGGATATTTTTGTACATTTTCGTTCAATTCGGGGTGATGGGCGTCGTTTTTTGCGTGACGGACAGAAGGTGGATTTTGTAACTGGTCATGGAGAAAAAGGTTTACAAGCTGAAGACGTTATATTACTGGAAAAGTAACTTTACTAACGCGCTCTGTAGTGCTCAGGCCGACGTAGAGTCGGCATTATTTTAAAGTGGTGGCGAACAGAGTTCCTTGATTTGATCTTTTAGCTTATTTTCCTCCTCGGTTTTTTCTTCCTGTGTGAGTACTCTGTACTCGCCATCCTTATCTTTTATACGCGCCCGGGCTCTTTCTTGTAAGGCGGCGAGTGTTCTTCTTGCGTTTTCGCAGCCTTTGGCTCGCGCGTCTTGCTGTTCCTTACTCTTCTGATTGATGACTTCCTCCTCTGCGCTTTGTTTTTGTGCTTCTTCAAGCTTATTGAGTTTCTGTTTTAATGCCTCATAACCAAGGTTCGGCGAAGAACTCCGAGTCGAGAAATTCTGATTATTATGAATAATAACTTTTGTGGTCGATTGTGTTTGATCTGCTGGCACTTTATCTTCGTAATGAACAACGCCATTTGCATCGGTCCACTTGTAAATGTTGCCACCTAAGCTGTTTATTGCCCAGACCGAAAAAAATAACGCAGATATGTTAATCAGTAATGATTTTTTCATAAATAACATGTGCTTTAAGGCTGTTGGGTGTAGAAAAACGCATTCCAATTAAGTAAAGCTTAAAAATATACTTTTGTGACGCTTATGTGCGAGATAATTCGAGTGGAACAAGTGTTCTGAATATAAAGATGGGATGTTTGATGTTGACATTCATTTTGATTATGGCAGAATTTAAAGCCTATTGAACTAAGCGTGTCTGGTTTATTAAGCCGGTGTCATGCTGGACAATGCAGCCTAACAGGGCTTGCATCCTGCCGAGTAAGATTGTCCCCGCTTGAGCTTTTTTGGCCACCCCAAAATAAGAGCATTGAAAACTAGAGTAGCCATAAGCTAGTCATTTCAAGCGCGTTAACTGATTCCTAATGATGATGAAAAGCCGCATTTAAGGGTGGCATGTTTCGCATTGAGATTTTTGAAGCTATCGCTGTGATTGATTTTGTGCAGCAAGAAAGATAGCAAGGTTAAATTAGCGAGGGTTTATTCGTGGAGCTTCTATCAGGCGCCGACATGTTGATCCGTTCTTTGGAAGATGAAGGGGTTGAATTGATTTTTGGATATCCAGGGGGGTCGGTTCTTCATATTTATGACGCTCTTTATCGACATAAAACTATAGAGCACTTTCTGGTTCGCCATGAGCAGGCCGCAGCGCATATGGCCGATGGGTATGCCCGCGTCACTGGCAAGGTAGGTGTTGTACTGGCAACATCTGGTCCAGGCGCAACTAATACTGTAACAGGCATTGCCACAGCCTATATGGATTCTATTCCAATGGTTATTTTGTCGGGGCAGGTTCCCAGTCATCTCGTTGGGGAAGATGCGTTCCAGGAGACAGATATGTTGGGTGTCTCGCGTCCTATCGTAAAACATAGTTTTTCGGTGCGGTTGGCTGATCAGATACCTGAAATCATCAAAAAGGCCTTTTATATTGCCAGTACTGGGCGAAAAGGTCCTGTGCTGATTGATTTGCCCAAAAACGTTACCAATCCAGCTGATTTATTCGAATATGTCAGTCCTGGGAAAGTAAACATGCGTTCGTATAATCCGGTTTCACGTGGCCATAGTGGTCAGATCAAAAAGGCTGTTGATGAAATACTTAAAGCTAAACGACCAATCATCTATAGCGGCGGCGGAGTAGTCCAGGGTAATAGTTCAGACTTGCTGGTTGAGTTGGTTAAATTACTCAATTACCCAATAACCAGCACCCTCATGGGGCTTGGGGCGTATCCCGGTGAGGATAAGCAATTTTTGGGTATGCTTGGCATGCATGGTACCTATGAAGCAAACCTGGCGATGCATTATTCTGATCTTATTATTGCCATTGGCGCGCGTTTTGATGATCGGGTGACTAATAATACGGCCAAATTCTGTCCTGATGCGAAAATAATTCATATAGATATTGATCCAGCGTCTATTTCCAAAACCGTATCTGCTGATATACCTATTGTTGGCTCTGTGGATCAGGTCTTGACCGACATGCTTGCGCAGTTAAAACGAATTAAAGATTTGGGTGACCAGGAAGCTCTCAAGGTCTGGTGGGACAGAATCGAAGAATGGCGCTCTAAGGACTGTTTAAAATATCAAGCCGATAACAGTAAGCTAATGAAGCCTCAGCAAGTAGTTGAAATGCTTTATAAGGTCACCAAAGGCGAGGCTACTGTAACGTCTGATGTGGGGCAGCATCAGATGTTTGCTGCGCAGTACTATAAATTCAAACGCCCAAGACAATGGATTAATTCGGGTGGGCTAGGAACAATGGGTTTTGGTTTGCCTGCAGCCATGGGTGCTCAAATAGCGTTTCCTGAGCAAACAGTTGTGTGTGTTACGGGTGAAGGTAGTATTCAAATGAATATCCAGGAATTATCAACCTGTTTGCAGTATCGGTTGCCGATAAAGATTATCAATATCAATAATCAGGCATTGGGTATGGTAAAGCAGTGGCAAGATATGCAATATGATAAACGTTATTCGCACTCTTATATGGAATCATTGCCTGATTTTGTCAAGTTAGCGGAGGCCTATGGGCATGTAGGAATGCGAGTTGATCGTTTTGATGAGTTGGAAGCGGCTATGGAGGCATGTTTTAGTCAGAAGGACAGGCTCGTGTTTATGGATATTTACGTCGATCCAAATGAGCATGTATACCCGATGAGCATAGCGGGTGGTTCATTGAAGGATATGATATTAAGTAAAACGGAGCGAACCTGATGCGACGAATCATATCGATTTTAATGGAAAACGAGCCAGGCGCACTCTCCAGAATCGTTGGTCTTTTCTCTCAGCGTGGTTACAATATCGACACGCTAACGGTGGCGCCAACAGATGATGAAACATTGTCCAGATTGACGCTCACGACACGAGGTGATGATAAGAAAATTGAGCAAATCACCAAACAGCTCAATAAGCTGATTGAGGTGGCGAAACTGGTTGATTTAACTGAGGGCGCCCATGTCGAGCGAGAGTTGATGCTAATAAAACTCAAAGCTACAGGCGCTCAGCGCGCGGAAATCAAAAGGACAGTTGACATATTTAGAGGGCAGATTATTGATGTCACTGCATCGCTCTATACGGTGCAATTGGTTGGAGATGGCGCAAAGCTTGATGCATTCATTGATGCCATAGACGAAACAAATGTGATTGAAGTTGTTAGATCTGGTGTCTCTGGTATAGGTCGTGGAGACAAGGTTCTCGCCTTGTAATTGATGCAAGGACTCTTGGGTTAAAACATAACAAAAGTATATATTTTCTGAAGCTAAAATTTTGAAATCATTGGAGTAGGAAACCAGAATGCAAATTTACTACGATAAAGACGCAGATTTGTCCCTTATAAAAAACAAAAAAGTAGCTGTTTTAGGTTATGGCTCACAAGGTCACGCGCATGCTAACAATCTTAAAGACTCTGGCGTTGATGTGGTTGTGGGTCTGAGGCAGGGCTCGGCATCAGCTATCAAGGCTGAACGTTCAGGGCTTGAGGTGAAAACTGTCAAAGATGCGGTGCTATGGGCTGACCTGGTAATGGTATTAACGCCTGATGAATTCCAGTCGAAGCTTTATCAAACAGAGATTGAGCCGAATTTAAAGCAAGGGGCTACGTTGGCTTTTGCCCATGGTTTTGCAATTCATTACAACCAAGTAGTGCCTCGTAAGGATCTTGACGTCATCATGATTGCGCCCAAAGCGCCTGGTCATACTGTGCGCAATGAGTTTGTAAACGGTCGCGGAATTCCGGATCTCATTGCCGTATATCAGGATTCCACCGGAAAAGCCAAGGACGTAGCTCTATCTTACGCAAGTGCGATAGGAGGTGGCCGCACTGGAATAATAGAAACTACGTTCCGAGACGAAACTGAAACAGATTTATTTGGTGAGCAGGCCGTGCTTTGTGGTGGCGTAGTAGAGCTTGTTAAAGCAGGCTTCGAGACGCTGACAGAGGCGGGTTATGCGCCGGAGATGGCCTACTTTGAATGTCTGCATGAGCTAAAGCTGATTGTTGATTTGATGTACGAAGGCGGGATTGCCAATATGAACTACTCAATTTCAAATAATGCTGAGTATGGTGAGTATGTGACTGGGCCAGAGGTTATAAATGAGCAGTCCAGGCAGGCAATGCGCAATGCGTTAAAGCGAATTCAGAATGGTGAGTATGCCAAAATGTTTGTAGCCGAAGGCGCGGGTAATTATCCTTCAATGACTGCTTATCGTCGCAACAATGCTGCGCACCCTATAGAAAGCGTAGGTGAAAAGCTTAGAGCAATGATGCCTTGGATTCAGGAAAATAAAATAGTAGACAAAGCGAAAAACTAAAAGCTGACACTTTATGGTGCTGCAATCGTTGAGGTGTGTCCATGGATCGTGAACCGCAGCAAGAAGAGGAAGCGGGCGTTACTTTTGAAGTTATTGAAGGTGATATCGAAGGCGGCAGACGTGTTCGTAGTAAGGGGGTTTACCTTTTGCCTAACCTGTTCACTACGGCGGCTCTGTTTTCAGGGTTTTATTGTGTAATTGCAGCCATGAATGGAAGCTTCGAAAAAGCCGCAATAGCAATATTTATTGCTGGAATACTTGATGGCCTTGATGGACGTGTTGCAAGGATGACAAATACACAAAGTGCATTTGGCACCGAATATGATAGCTTGTCTGACGTTATTGCATTTGGTGTGGCACCCGCAACCTTGGCCTACTCATGGTCTTTGGCGACATTAGGTAAATTTGGTTGGATGGTATCGTTTATTTTCGTGGCGTGTGCGGCTCTGCGTCTTGCAAGATTTAACACGCAGATTGATGTTGCTGATAAGAGTTTTTTTACCGGGCTATCGAGTCCGGTTGCGGCAGGTTTGGTTGCAAGTCTGATCTGGGTTGGTTTTGATTTAAAAATTGAAAACTTTTATTTTACTGTCATGCTCGTAATATCCGTGCTTCTGGCCGCTCTTTTGATGGTGAGTAATATACCGTTTTATAGTTTTAAGGATATTGGCACCAAAGGCAGGGTGCCGTTCAGCATGATGCTGGCGATGATAAGTGTTTTTGTTTTTATTTTTATAGATCCGCCGAAAATACTCTTGCTAATGAGTGTAATTTACGTGGTTTCAGGTCCTGTTATTGTCTATAGAAAGAAAATGGGCTAGTCTCACAACTTCACCTTGTTTATAGCCTATTGAAAGACGGTGATTTACTTCAAATTAAGCTTGACGAAATTGGAAGGAAGGGTAATAATTCGCCCCCTCTTAAGCGGCAGCTATTGAGTTGTTTAAGGGCGGTAAGTTTGTAAAACAATTTCTTGACACAAAGAAACAAAGGTGTAGAATTTGCGCCTC
>Ga0209873_1000038_pt1 | contig 19477 bp, 17 predicted proteins | sample GWRWT2_30Apr14_FD_187186 | JGI IMG/M metagenome (GOLD analysis project Ga0209873, IMG submission 187186) | Sand microcosm microbial communities from a hyporheic zone in Columbia River, Washington, USA - GW-RW T2_30-Apr-14 (SPAdes) (version 2) | ecosystem: Engineered > Artificial ecosystem > Sand...
GCTGACTGCTTTGAATTGCATAACCTGAATAGCGTTTTATCTCACCTGCGGTGCTATTACATAGATACGAAGCTGCGCCATTCACCACATAAAATCGTTTATTGGGTGATGAAAATGAAAATTGCACGCCTGAATCGAAACTGATCAAATCGTTCAGACCATCATTGGTTACAGTAATGTTATTCCCCAAGGGGGAAATAACATGGCTTCCCACAGGGGATAAAACGCCTGTACTGGGAGAAGCATACAAATTAGCACCCGCCACCGGACCACTGCCATCAAGCCAGCCAAAGTTATAAATAACAATTTGCGAACCCGAAGGCGGTTGCTGAAAATTCCCCAAGACCTGAAACGCCGTATCAGCAGTCGAAAAATCCAGATGATTGGAATTCGACAGCTCAGAAGGCTGACTACGATAACGACCGGCACTGACAATAGGCACAAATTCCAAGGCCGTTCCACTCACCCGCACACTGTTAGGCGCAGCGTTATGCACATCACGTGAAATACGGCGAAAACTGCTTTCAGCCAGAGTAACCAAATTTGTACGCACCGATACATCAATATAGGTCTGCATTTGATTGGCCGTGATGGTGGAAATAAATACCGACACAATTCCGGTGAGTGTAATCACCATAATCAATTCAATGAGTGTAAAGCCATGCAGATGCGAATTATTTATTTTCATATCAGTACCGGGTTCGATAGGCTGATAATAAAAACGTTTCCTGCAAGGGATTACGCACAGCTACTTTAATTTGCACCAGATCATTACCGCTGATAGCACCAAGATGACCCGCAACAGCCGCACCTGTTAACACACTCACCGACACCTGATACCCCGTAAGTGACAGCGTGTTGCCAGCCAGGTCAACAATAGTGCTGGTGCTGTAAGCGTTGTAATCACAGATATTATCAAAGTTGTTACGGCTCGCCGGCGCTGCTGGACACACCGTTCCCGTTGCTGGATCTAAAAATGCGTGCGCAGTGATTTCTTCCATAAAGGACTCGGCAATTGCAATCGTTTGCGCGGCAATCATCGGGTCAGCACTGCGCTGAACAACGCTGCTATAGGTTTTTAATAAGGCCACCACACCGATACTCGCCACTGACAGGGCAATGACTAATTCAACCAGGGTAAAACCGCTACGGTGCAAAATAGATTTCATCGTGCAAACCCCGTTTCACCATCTATCAGCAACGAACGGCTGCCAAGGGTAATAGTTGCCTGCGAAAAAACCGCACCACTGCTATCAGTGGCTTGTCCCTGCGAATTAAAAATAAACGGATTCACCGTGTAAGAATAGGCAACACCGGCGGGTAAATCATTATTGCTGTAGGCTTCATTAACACCCGGTCGCAAGGGCGTTTTGTTAAAGGCAGGGGAGGCGCTATTGCAGTTCTGATCCTGTTTTAAGGTATAGCCTGAGCTGTTTAGGTTAAGCTGAACTGAGCAGCCAGAACTTACAGCCAGGCCTTGACTAAAACGCAGCGCTTGCAAGAGATCGTCATAAAAAAAGCGCTCATCATAAGCGCTTTGAGTGGACAACAAAGGGGCAGCAAAAACTGAAACAATACCCAGAATAACAACAACTGCAATGAGCTCAATTAAGGTAAAGCCCGAGGCTCTACCGTAATTGTTATCGCTTTTCATACAAATCCACTAACAACCCGTTGCTGTAACGGTAACCGTTGGAGGAGAAACGCCTGCATTATAGGCCACAGTACAGTTTGTTTTTAAGGTATAGGTCAATGTACCACCCGCTGCATCTGCAGAGGCTGGATAATCCGTTGGAGCCACCTGCGCTGCAGTAGTAATGCCCGCAGCCAGTGCATCAGGGTAGCCAGTAGCCGTCGTGGTCACCGTCGTACCACCTTCCATGGTCACCGACGTACCGGTGCTACCCGCTGCCAGCCATTTTGCATGCACCACCGCACTGGCCGATTTTAATGCGCCTGCAAGGCCCTGGAGTGAAGCGGCGCGGGCTTCAGAACCCAGATCAGCAAAACGCGGCAAAGCCACGGCCGATAAAATACCTAAAATAACTACCACCATGATTAATTCAATAAGGGTAAAACCGTTTTGCTTCTTCATTTCTATTACCTCAATGTACTCATTAAAAATATGAAAATTTTATTCCAGAAAAACCTGACCACTGTTCGAGTCATAGACAATAACGTTTTGTTCTTTTAATTCCGTATAAGCATATCGACATTCTGTAGTTTCTTCTTGCAACCAATACTGACTCTGACGACTCATTTCAAGTGAAAGTGTTGGTGGATTACTTAACAAGGTTCGCCATAAATCTGCACACTGTAATTTCTCATTTAAATTCTGTGGCACATTTTCACGCGTTAAAACAGCAAGCGGCCAACCGTGTTTATTCACTAAAATTTCAACCGACTCTTTATTACCTAGTTCAAATAAAATTGTATTGGTTTTGGTTAAAAGCCATTTATTGTGAATCGATTGCAGCGCCGATGAAAATGAGGCATAGGTAGCGTTAAAACCCGAGAGCTGTGCCCGTTCATAAAACCCTATGCCATAGGGAAATAAAACACTTGAAATAACAGCGATCAAAACAACTGTTAACACAATTTCAAAAAATTTTATTTGCTTCGTTTCACTTTTCAATTCACCCTCATTTAAATAGTAGTCAAATAATTTATTAGTATTGTGAAAGTAACAATTTATTACATTGCATTACTTCATGATGCCACCCAGGTTCCACATCGGCAGGAATATTCCCAAGGCCAACACCAACACCAGGCCACCCATAAAAACCAGGATAATAGGCTCTATCGCATCGGAGAGCCGTTTAAGATCGTAATCAACTTCTTCTTCGTAAAAATCAGCCACTTCATTAAACAAGGCATCCACCGAACCCGTTTCTTCGCCCACTGAAATCATTTGTAAAACCAAACCCGAAAACAAACCACTTGCTGCCGCTGTATTCGTTAATGAATCACCACGCTCAATGCCTTGCACCATTTTTTCAATCACCGATGAAACATATAAATTATCAACCACACGCGCGGTAATTCTTAGTCCCTGTAATATTGAAATTCCTGCTTCAGACAACATGGCAAATGATCGTGTAAAACGCGCCAAAATAATTTTGGTAAAAATCTTGCCGAAAATAGGCAAGTTCAGTTTTTTTTTATCCCAATTGAATACACCCTGCTCAGTAGCAAGATATTTTTTAATACTTACCACGACCGATGTAATAACCAAAACAACCAGCCACCAATAATTCACCGTAAAATTTGACATTGCTATTAAAATGCGCGTAGGTAACGGAAGCTCGGCACCCAGCTTGGCGAATACACCAGCAAAACTCGGAATAACAAACACATTCACAATAATCATGGCGATGGTAATGGCGACCAATACTGAAATAGGATATCTCAGCGCCTGGGTGACCCGTCGTTTGGTTTCACGCTCTAATTCAAGGTGACCAATTAACTTATTAAACGCCCTATCCAGATGACCGGTTGTTTCGCCCATATGAACCATGCTGATAAACATTTGCGAAAAAATATGCGGATACATGCCCAATGAACTGGCCAGGGTAGAGCCCGCCGCAAGACTCTGGATAACGGAACCTAAAACCTGCTTAAAATACGGTGTTTTTGCATTTTCAGCCAAACCACTCATGGCCTGAATGATTGGTATGCCTGAGCGCATCAAGGCCTGCATTTGCCGGCAAAACATGCTCAGTTCATCAATGCTTATTCGCGTGTTTTGATGATTAAACAATTTCAAGGCTTGTTTTTTTTCTTCTTTGAGCACAACTATTTTAATGGGTGTGATTTGTTTGCTACGAAGAAAAGCCAGTACGTTGGATTCATTGTTTGCCTCATACGCACCTTCGATAAGTTGCCCTTGTACATCGCGACCGGCATAGTGAAATTGCGGCATGACTCACGTCCTGACTGTTACGGGGTTTCGGACACTCGATCTTCTAACGAGGAACTGATGCGGAAAACTTCCTGCAAAGAAGTAATGCCTTGGCTGGCATAGGACAAGGCACATTGCGAAAGACTGATAAAATACTTATTAAAGTACGCCGCTTTGGCAAACATGGATGTATTACCCTGGCGCAGTGCATCTAACATGGGTTCGTCCATTTCAAGCAGCTCATACACACCCAAACGCCCGCTGTAACCGGTGTTATTACACTGATGACAACCCGGCCCATGAAAAAAAGGCGTTTCCAGTTTGGTGTTATCCATGGCTTCAAGCCAAATGAGTTCCTGGCGCGTAGGGCTGTAGGCCTGCTTGCAATAGTCACACACCTTTTTAACCAGGCGCTGCGCAACAATACCGCGTAAGGCCGACGCCACCAGAAAAGGCTCACAGCCCATATCAATAAGACGCATGGCTGTTGAAACCGAATCATTGGTATGTAATGTAGATAGAACCAAATGCCCGGTCATGGCGGCACGCAAACCGATTTCAGCGGTTTCCTGATCGCGCATTTCACCCACCAGAATCACATCAGGGTCTTGTCTTAATGCGGTACGTAAAACAGCCGCAAAATCCAAACCTATTTTTGCATGAATCTGAACCTGATTAATTCGCGGCAAACGGTATTCAATAGGGTCTTCTGCCGTAATAATTTTTACTTCAGGTTTATTAAGAATATTTAATGCGGAATACAAGGTGGTGGTTTTACCGCTGCCCGTGGGCCCGGTAACCAGAATCATGCCATGGGGGCGTTCTATTAACGTGCGAAAACGACTGCAGATGTAATCAGGCATCCCCAGGTCTTCAATTGGACGCATGGCGTTAGAATGGTCAAGCAAACGCATTACCACGCTTTCGCCATTGGCGATGGGCATGGTAGAAATTCGCACATCCAGACTTTTACCGGACACACGCATATTAAAACGTCCGTCCTGCGGGAGGCGTTTTTCAGAAATATCCAAACCTGAGATAATTTTCAGTCGTGACACCAGCGCAGAAGCAATACGTTTTTCTTCCATGACCTGTTCTTGTAATTCACCATCAACACGCAAACGCACGCGAATGACTTTTTCATCCGGTTCAATGTGAATATCCGAGGCTCTTATCTGCACCGCATCTTCCAGAATACTCTGCAATAAACGTACAACAGTGGCATCGGATAAATCGTCAGCAACGGTTAAATTATCAAGATCAAAATCACTTTTTGACAGCTCACTGTCGAGCTCAGTTGCAATGGAAGCAATTTTTGTATTACGACGATAGGACTTATCCAGTGCATTAAGTAAATCATTTTCTTTAACAAAGGCTGGATACACGGGTCGTTTTAATAAACGCTGCAACTCATCAACCGCAAGCAAATCAAGCGGATCGGCCATGCCGACCAAATAGCCTTCACTTTCGGTGGATAAAAGAATACAGCGATATCGACGACACAGGCTTTCTTGTAACTTGTTGACCAGTTCTGAATCAATACGAAAACGGATAAGATCCACATAAGGGTACTTAAAATGATTAGCCAGGGTTTGCAGCAGTTTGGTTTCATCAACAAAATTTAATTCAACAACCACTTTACCAATTTTTTTTCCGCTCTTTTTTTGTATTTCCAGCGCCTGGGATAATTGGGCATCGGTCATCAAACCCTTTTGCACCAACAGGTCACCAATACGAACGCGTGCTTCACCGGCCATAGAGAATTCCCGTCGTTAGTGTCTGGCATCTGATGGGATATGCGAAGGGAACCGCTCCTGAATCAGGCTTTGTTCTTGCGCAATGTCACCGGCATCTAGATCAACCACTTTGGGCCGCAACAGAATAACCATTTCGCTTTTAACCATGGCATCCTGACGCTGCGTGAATAACAAACCGATTAAAGGAATTTTATATAACCAGGGTACATCAGCACGATTATTACTTACTTTATTCTGAATCAGACCGCCCAGTACAATTACCTGCCCGCTGCGTGCTTTAACGATACTGTCACTCTCCCTCACCGTGGTATAGGCCAGTGGAAGTATTAAGGGTTTGTCGGACAAACCTACTTCTTTTATCTTGTCGGTGACCGTTGTTACCGTAGGATGTATATGCAGGGTAATAATATCATCGTCTGAGATCTGGGGCGTTACATCCAATGCAATACCCGAGAAGAAAGGATTTATAACAACGTTGGTTGAATTCGAAGGACCGGATACACTTTGCGTCGCTTGCGTCGTTATATTGGTAACAAAATACTCTTCGTTCCCTACTTTAATAATGGCCTTTTGATTGTTCACCGTACTGATGCGCGGGCTTGACAAGACTTGTACATCACCCTGCGTTTTTAATACCTCAATAATACTGGTGAAATCAGTAAAATTAAGTCCAACACTAAAAACTCCACCCAGTGTCATATCCGCCGCCTTTCTAATATCACCGGATGCCAGACCCGCACCTACACGACTATCGTTAAGCTCCAGCTTGCCACCAAAACCTTGCTCAAAGGTATCCCACTGCACCCCGGCGTTGAATTTATCATTGAGTTCAACCTCCAGAATTTTTGCTTCTATGATGACCTGTTTTAACAAGGCGTGTTCGGCGGATTTAAGATAGTGTTCAACCAGATCAAGTTGACTGCTATAGCCCTCAACAAGAACCAGACCTGCTTGCGGAGAGACCACAACGCGGGTGCCCTCGGCATTGCCCAGAATGGCTGAAATACTTGCTTCTATATTTTTCCAGAAATTGGCATGGGACGTTGTCTGAACTTCGCTGTTGCTTATTGCTGTTGATTCTGTACTTGAATTTGAATTCGCGGCCGTTTCCGTGCCTGATTGCGCACCTGTTGCACCAGAAGCGCTCTCTTCGACCTGGCCACTGTTGACGCGCGTGACTGATTTACCTTCTCTATTAACATTTAAATAGGACACTTTAAAAATACGTGACTGCAATTTTTTTGGAATAACTTTGTATCCGTACGACGAGTGAATAAAATCATAATCGTAGACATCACATACGGCCGTGAGTGCCTGTTCCAGCGTTACATTCTGCAAATTAATAGATATACTTCCACCAACATCAGGATGAACAACAATATTTTTATTTTGCCCGCGAACCAGGCTCATAAAAAACTCTTTGGCGGGTGTATTTACTGCGGCAACATTAAAGGTCATTCCATCCTGATTCATGTTCAAGTAGGGGACCTTTTTGTTTACTGTGGTAGGGTTCTGAGCTGAAGGCATTTCATTTACTGCAGTTTCTGCATAAGCCAGCTGTTTCTGTGATGTATTCTGATCAGGGTTTACTTTCGGCACCTCAGAATCAGCCACTTTTTTTGTGGTTTCACATGCACTCAGAATTAAAACAAGAGCCACTAAAAACCCGGAATTACGTACTCGTTTTTTTGCGAAATACATTTCAAAACCTATTCTCGTCCATGATTATCAATAAGATTTAAAACCAGACGTCGGTTCTTATTGATCAAAACAACACTATCCTGATTAATTCGTGAAACAATTAATCCTGAAATAGCATCACCTTCGTTTTTAATTTCACCATTTATAACTGCAGTGCGTTTGTCGCCATTAATAAGTATTAGACTTAATTTGTAGGACGATACAATTTCTTTTATTGAATTTGACTGCATACCAATTGATTCAACACGCTCAGGTTCCATCGGATCAGTCGCAGAGCCATAACATATATTTATCGCTAAACATGCCACAAAATATAGAATTTTTCTTACACGTGTTTTAGCCACTGATTAAGGCCTCATAAATCGATAGCGTATACACCTTGAGACTTAATTCTCCTTTTGGATAATGGCCTGCGGTATATTTAACTTCGTCAAAATAGATTTTTTCATCTATGACTTCCATTTGACTCAAATACTCTTTCACCTGCGCAAAACTGCCACTGAATTTAAGCTCAAGCCCATGTTTGTATAAACCAGAATAATGATTGTCGCCATTATTATCGATGGCTATGGGCGGCAGATTAACCATGCTAATCAGACTCAATCCGCTTCGTTTACCCAAAACATCACTTAATAGAGGCAACATACGTTCTGGCGCAACCAGCCCGGCTTTTGACTTGGTGAGATTATCATCAAGCACGCGCGCTTCCTGATCAGCCTTATTGATCGAATCCTCCAAGGCTCTATTCGGATCAGTTATTTTTTTCTGCTTAAGAAGTGCCAAACTATTTTCATTTGATAATTTAAGCGTGTTGGCATTCGTTATTTCGTTTTCCTTTGACAGAATTTTTGTATTCATTGGTGATGTTATTAAACCATCCATAAGGCCTATAATGATTGCGATAATGCTGACGCATACAATAATGCGCTCTCTTGATGAGAGTGCATTGAGTTTTGTTTCGCCGAGCTTAAATACGTTTTTCATTGTCAATTTTCATGGATGTAAAATAAAAATCTATAAAATGCGGCTCATCTTTTTGCTTATCCAGTACAAGCGAGTAATAGGGTTTTTTACTGAATACCGGGTAGTTTTTTAATTTATCAATATAAACGGGTAACTCACTCGCCACTTTAGCTACACCACGCACACTAATATTTCCGGCATTGTCTGTGATAGTTATTTCTGTTAACCAGATGCCTGGGACATCATTACGCTGCAGGGCCTCGTAATAGTGCGAGCCATTCAGATTTGAATCAAAACTGATTTTATTTATATAGCTCAGTAGTTGCCTCTTCTGGGCATTTATTTTCAGAATACTATCCAGCTCATTTTTCAAATTATCATTAATTTTTGGAACTTCAAGTTTCTTTTCAAGCGAGGAAATTTCAGCCATTAATTTTTCGTTATGCTGCTTAATTTCAAGCAGTGTTTTATCGCTGCTATACAACACCCAGTAGTGGTATGAAATAAACATCACACACAAGGCAATGGATAACACAATAAGGTACAGCAATGACATGGCCGGAAATTTTATTGTAGGCCTTTTGAACTCTTCCTGAAAAAAATTAATTTTTTGCTTCATTTTCTTCACTGAAACCCCATAAACCTGCGCCTATGGCCGATGCATAGGTAGATTCACATTCTGTGTTTATGTTTTCAAACAATTCATTTAATTTGAGCAGCACCATGGGTATGGGTAAACGATCATTTAGTTGCTCTGCCAGATTCAAACCTTCATTCCCATCAATTAACACAAATCCCATTTCAACGCCGGATTTCCCTAACTGACTTTCGTAATAATCCAGCGACCTCTGGATATCGAGCGCCAGATTATCTAAGTGTCCCATATCCTTCAGAAACTCTTGTTCAATATTGCCTGATGAAAAATAACCCTCCAGGGTGCGGCAGAGATAAATATCTGCACCTTCCATTAAACATAACATACCACCTGTTTTATCTGGTTTAATAACAACCACATTAATACCGTTAAATGCGGGCATCCAGTTCATCAGTTGCGCCACAGACAGTTCATTAATCGTTATACCAATAAGTTTGACCTTGCAACTTTCCACCGTTTCTACAAGATCTGCGATAAACGTTTTATCGACAACCGCCGAATAACACATAGACATTCGGCCACGATAGGCATCAGCAGGCAATTTAAATGAATCAACAACAATGCTATTGGGCGACTGATTATTTATCTCTGCAATTTTCCATTTCATTGCATCACCCAGCTCATCCTCGGTTACATCAGGCGCATCAAGGAGCATTAACTGATAAAAACTGGATGATAAAGTAATAGCACAGGACTGACAGTCACTCTCAGTTATCATCTGTGTGATCAATGAGCGCATCATTTCATTATTTGCATACGAAACACTTTTTTTATTATGAAGTTGCGCTTTTCCTTTTTGCCCATTTTTCAGGACAACGCTATTGATACCGTCGGCTAGTATTTCAAGCCCAAGAATGCTTTCTTCTTTTTTCTTGTTGCGCCGCTTGCCAAAAATTGTTTTTAATTCCATTTGCTATAAACCACACGAGTTCCGCCCTTTAATTTGAGTGTAGACGATTAGTTTAATTAACCAATGGCGTATTCATGGATTCACATTATCTAAACTGCTGATGAATTCGCCAGAACTTAGAAAGTGACTGACTCCAGAAAAACTCATTTTTTATAATCTCTCTGGAATAGTTATTAAGCCCTGTCTACTCTTTATTTAACTTTATGATTAAGTGTCGTAATTACAGATCTATTTAGCAGAGGTGATAATAATGTCCATTACATGTGAGAGCAGCAACGAAGGACGTCGTGTGACTATAGCCATATCGGGTTGTTTTGATTTTAATTCTGTCCAGGAATTTCGTGGTGCCTATATGGCAATCGATGGATCTAAATCCAATGTTGAACTTGACTTGCGGGAAACGGAGTATATGGACAGCTCCGCACTGGGCATGCTGCTGAATATGAAAAAACACCTTCAGGCGAGTGATTCAGCAATCAGAATTCTAAACTGCCAACCTCAGGTAAAAAAGATATTGGAAATTTCACGTTTTGATAAAAAATTTCTTATTTCGTAAGCGCACTTATTCATTGCCGTCTTATTAGAGAGTAGCCCCTGTGAGAATACTTCTCGTAGATGACATGGAAACCAACCGCAAATTACTTCGTTGGATGCTTGAGGAGGCAAACCATGAGGTTATTGAAGCAACAAATGGTGAAGAATCCCTTGCGCTCTTTCACATAGAACAACCCGACATGGTATTACTCGACATCATCATGCCCGGCATAGATGGTTATGATGTTGCACGTATTATCAAGAAATCGACCGGCAACCGTTATGTACCCATTATATTTATTACCGCTGTTAATGACGATGAATCACTAACGAATTGTCTGGCTTGCGGTGGGGACGATTTCCTCAGCAAGCCTTTTAACGAAGCCATTCTGCAAGCAAAAATAAAATCACACGCCAGGATTCAGGACTTGAATAATCAAGTCAATAAAAAAAATGAAGAATTACTTTACCATCAGGCATTGACGCAAAGAGAGCATGAAATTGTTGAACATGTTTTTAATAGCGCCCTCAGTGAAAACTTCTACACCTCTGATATTGTTAACTTCTATTTATCGCCGATGTCGACCTTTAATGGCGATGTGTTGCTGATAGCACCCAGCCCGCGTGGTGGTTTATATCTCATGTTAGGTGATTTTACCGGCCATGGATTATCTGCCGCTATTGGTGCGCTACCGGTTTCGCGTACATTTTTTTCGATGGCGCGAAAAGGTCTGTCTATAGGTGATATCGCCAAGGAAATGAATTCATTAATTACAGCCTTGCTGCCTGATTATATGTTTTGTGCAGCAACACTTGTTGAACTGAATTCTGCCGGAAACGAAGCCATTCTATGGTGTGGTGGTTTACCCAATGCGGTGCTTGTTTCACCCGAAGGCAAGATTGAACGTTTTTTACCTTCGATGCACACACCGCTTGGGTCCATGGAAAAACATGCCTTTGAGCGCGATGTCTATACCCTTAAATTAAAAACGGGCAGCCGACTTTATTTGCATTCAGATGGCGTAATTGAAGCAAAAAACCCTGCCGGTGAAATGTTTGGCGAACATCGCCTAAATACCTTGCTCAGTTCAGAGGATGTAAACAGTCGGCATGATAGAGTTAACGCCATCACACAACAACTTCTCGAATTTTCTGGTAGTAATAGTCAAAATGATGATATTTCATTCATAGAAATACTCTGCAAACCTCCAACAATTATAACGTCTGATCGGCCTGAACAAGATTATTATTCCATGCCCTCGTGGAAAATGCGTTTCAATATCGAACCCGATCACATGCGCACAGGCAACCCACCCGCTGACATTCTTGCCATGATAGCCCCGGCGGCTGGTTTATCGGGTCATAAAGATATTCTGCATACCATTCTCACCGAGTTGTACCTCAACGCACTTGAGCATGGCATTCTGGGGCTTTCTTCTTGTTTAAAAAACGAGGATGATGGTTCTCAGACTTTTTATACTGAAAAGGAAAAACGTCTGAAAAGCCTTAAAGAAGGGCAAATAGAAGTTATAGTCTCTCAAGATAAACGTTCTGATATCAACGGCATCAGGATATGGATACATGATAGCGGCGCAGGTTTTGATCACCACAAAATTCCGGCATCCTCTTCTGACGATAGTCATGGCAGAGGATTAATGCTGGTTAAGTCATTATGTAACGATGAAGTGTATTTTAAAAATGGCGGGGCAACCGTTGAAGTGTTTTATTCGTTATGAAGGACAGCGTATATTTCTGGAATTTTTTAGCGCCTTTTTTCCTTACGCAGAAAACAGAGGCTACACGCTGTTGTATTTTTAATCTTAAGCGTCCCTGTACACACATAAGTACGCCGTATCTACCGCCACTTTGAGCTTGAATTTTTTATTGGCAGCCACTTCAAATGTATCACCTGCCACATAGGTATTCCATGCTTCAGCATCGGGAAGTTGTACTGTCAGTGCACCACTGATGACCGTCATGGTTTCATGTTGATTGGTACCAAAGGTATAGTCACCTGCCTGCATCACACCGACGGTCGAAGGAAGATCGGAAGATTTAAAAGCGATCGATTTTACTTTGCCATCGAAGTAAGTGTTAACGTCCAACATAAATGTCCTCATTAAATAGCTTAAAATGCCTGTGTAAAAAATCTCGATACTCTAAAAATACTCACCCCGGCTTGACCGGGGTGAGTAAAACAACGTGCTTACATGCAATTCTTCGCTGAAGAAATTACTTTAATTCACGCGAGCTCAGACCCAACTGGTGACGCGCCACAATCAATTGCTGCACTTGTTGCGTGCCTTCAAAAATATCAAGAATTTTTGAATCGCGGGCAAATTTCTCCAGCAGGTACTCTTCGCCATAACCCAAGCTGCCGCAAATTTCTACGCAACGCAAGGTAATATAACTGCCCACACGTCCTGACTTGGCTTTACACATTGACGCTTCTTTTGAGTTGGGGATTTTGTTATCGGCCAACCAGGCGGCTTTTAAAATCAGTAATCGCGCTGCTTCATACTCGGCTTCCATCAGGTAAAATTCCGCCTGTAATGCCGAATTATTCCAACGACGCTTGTTATAGTCGAGAATCACGCCTTCTTTTTCAAGAATTTCACGTGTCATGTCCAGCGCCGCACGTGCAACACCATTGGCCATAGCACCTACGGCAGGTCGCGTGTTATCAAAGGTTTGCATTACACCGCCAAAGGCCTTTTTACGCTCTTCCGCCGTTTGGGCAATACTTGGATCACCCAAGATATTCCCTTTTGGAATGCGGCAATCGGTAAAGGTAATGGCCGCCGTATCGGATGCACGAATACCCATTTTCTTTTCCAGGCGCACCACCTGAAGACCGGGCGCATCTTTGGGCACCACAAATGATTTAATTGCGGCTTTGCCCAGTGACTTATCTAACGTTGCCCATACCACGATGTGGGTACATTGCCCACCGTCCGTAACAAATATTTTTTCGCCGTTGATAAGCCACTCATCGCCAACCAGGCGCGCGGTAGTCGATATGTTGGCTGAATCCGAACCGCAACCCGGTTCTGTAATAGCCATGGCAGCAAATACTTTGCCAAAACGTTCTTTTTGTTCGTCGGTAGCAACTGCATCAATTGCTGCATTGCCCAATCCCATGCCGGGAATAGCCATCGTTAGACCGGTGCAGGCCCAACACATTTCCATGGCGCCGATCACACCCAACATCTGGGTGCCATTTTTGATCTGCGGCTCGCTCTCACCTTCTTTTTTATCCTTTTTAGAGCCGCCTAAGCCGCCCATGCCACCGCCCATTTTTTCCATCATTTTGGCGAGGTTTTCGAGTTCGACCGCTTTTTCATGCTCAAGCGTATCGTATTTGCGGGCAAGAGGACGAATCATGCCTTTGGCCATACCGTGAATCATATTGGCAAGGTTCTGATGGCCGGGTGAAATTTCTAAGTTAATCATTTTATTAATTCCTTAAATTTCTTAAATTCACAAAAAATGGAAATGGATGCATTGACCAGCAATTAAACACAAGCCGCGCCTTCAAGAATTCCGACCGCGCGCAGATTACGGTACCAAAGTTCAACCATATGTTCGCGAATAAAACCGTGTCCACCCAAAAGCTGAACCCCATTGTTACCAATTTCCATGGTTTTTTCAGCACAGAATACCTGTGCCAGATACGCCTCACGATGGAAATCGAGACCTCTTTCTGCGCGTGCGGCAGCGCGATAAACCATCATGCGCATGGCTTCGAGTTCAATCGCAATGTTGGCCACCATAAAGGCTACAGACTGACGATGCGAAATGGGTTCGCCAAATGCGACGCGCTCATTGACATAGGCGGTTACGTATTCAAGCATGGCCTCAGCACAGCCCAGTGACATGGCACACAGACCAATGCGGCTTAAGTCGAGCAAACGTTGTAATTGAAAGGGTTTATCGTCAGTGCCCAGTTTATTAATGGCATTCACGGTGACATTGTCGAGCGTGACCTTGCTGGTATTTACTGCATGTAAACCCATGAATTTTTCTTTCTCAATGCTCAGACCTTGTGCGCCTGCGGGCACCACATAAGCACCCGGCACACCGTTTTCATTTGCGATAACTAAAATTTGTTGGGCCACATCACCCAGCAAAACCATGGTTTTAACGCCGTTGAGCACATAAGTCTGGCCTTCTTTTTTAGCGGTTGTGTGCAGGTCAGTGGGCTCGAAACTTGCGCGAGGCTCCATCAATGCAATGGTAGCAGGCACAAAATCGTCAGAAATAAAGGGGCTTAAAAACGCCTCCTGCTGGGCAGGCGTGCCGTTATCAATCACGGCATTAATAAAAGCCAATGGTGTTACCGCACCCAGTGCCAGCGACATATCGCCCTTACCCAGATCTTCGGCATTGAGCATATTGGAAACGGGTGAACGCGGCATGCCCGCACCCCCTACAACTTCAGGAATTGGAATCAGGCTTAAGCCCAATTCCGTGGTTTTTTTATAAAATCCCTCAGGCGCAGCGCCCGCCTCATCCGCCGCACGTGAAATAGCGCGCAATTGAATTTCTGCGAATTTACGCATGGTTTCACGGGTAATGCGCTGTTCTTCGGTGAGTGTAAGATCAAACAATTCAGCGTGTTCGGACATCGTTAATTTCCTCGACTTATCAATAAAGAAAGACCTGGCGCTACTCCAGACCTTCAATTCAAACGTTCGTTTGATTTTTGTCGGGCAATTTTAACGATTTCTGAACAAGATGCCAATCAATTCGAGGAAAAAGTATATAACGCTGGTTTTGTTAATAATTAGTGCAAGGCAGCTGTTTTAGACAAACCGTCACTGCGAAGAATTTGATGCAAAGGAACAGGTTTGCCAACGCCGTAGCCTTGCGCATAGTCCACCCCAATCTCTTTTAAGCACTGAAGTATGGCGTCATTTTCTACGTATTCTGCGATTGTTTTCATCCCCAAAAACTTGACCATTTCATTAATGGATTTAACCATGGCGTAATCACTTTTATCCGTAACGATATTACGAATAAATGCCCCGTCAATTTTCACATAATCAACCGGCAAATATTTGAGATAGGCATACGAGGATAAACCTGCCCCAAAATCATCCAGAGCAAAACGGCAGCCAATGCCACGCATTTCGCGAATAAAATCGGCGGCATCTTCCATATTGGCTATTGCTATGGTTTCGGTTACTTCAAAAAGCACTTTATCTCGTGGCACTTTCAGTTTAACAAACAAATCAAAAATATATTCCAGCATATGACTGTCATTCATTGAATGGCCCGATAGATTAATCGCCAGACCCGAAAAATCCTGCAAACCGCCTTCATGTTCATGGAGCCATTCGAACACGTTCTTAATCACCCAGCGATCGACAGCCTGCATACGATTGTATTTTTCTGCGGCCTGAATAAAATCAGCCGGAGGCAACATAACACCGTCATCATCTTCTACGGAAAGCAACACCTCATAATGTGAACTTTTTGTTGGATCAGTGACCGATGAAATTTTTTGTCCGCGCAAATGCAGCTTATCCTCATCTAAGGCCCTGTTTAAGCGTCCAATCCACTCCATGACATCGTGACGTTCTGTCAGCTGATTGTCGTATTCATGAAACACCTGAATTCTGTTTTTTCCAGACTCTTTAGCACCCAGACAGGCTTCATTCATTGCCTTAATCACAGCGCTGGCTGAGATCGTTTTACGGTTAATAATCGCCAGTCCAGCACTGGCCGTTACCATAAATGTTTTGCCTTCCCAGCTAAAACGGAAATTTTCAATCAGATGAATCTGGTTATCCAGACTATGATAAGCATCGGACTCATTGGAATTTTTAATCAGCACGCCGTATTCGTCATTGCCCAAACGGGCAACGGCACTGCCTTTGGGTGCCGAGTTCAAAAGAATATCTGCAATATGTTTTAGCAATTGATCGCCCGCATCCAAACCACAGGCATTATTAATTACCTTGAATTGGTCCAGATTAATGCAGCAAATAGCATGCTCATTTTCTTGTAGTTTCGCTTCCGTTACCGCTTCATTGACAAGACGATCAAATTCTTTTCTGTTTACAAGGCCTGTCAATTGATCATGCATCGATTGGTACTTGAGTTTGCCATAGGCGTCCTGCACCATCCCTTCCAGCCCTTTATCAACCAGCGGCATGTCGAGATCCTGAATAATTTTCACCTCACCTGAATCCAGTGCTTTGACCAGATCAATCAATGAAAATTCACGATTCTTTATCCCCTGCTGATTCACAAAAGCATAACGCGTAAAATCATCATTAACCCAGGCCAAACGTAAACGCCTTAATTCTTGTGCATCTTTTTGCTCAATCCAGTTACCCACATAAATATTTTGCGCTCTAACCAGCGACTTTCTAAGTAATGGATATTTCTTCCAGATGCTTTCAGCATGTTCATTACTTTCAGCAAGACGTAGCGATTCTTCATCTGTCACAAAACGTTTGATCATGTCATTCACTGGAACATAAGTGGCCGTAGAATCAGAGGCCTCCAGCTGCGCTCTCAATGCTTTAATTGCCTTTTCGTTATTAGAGCTTCGTACTAAAACAGTATCAATACGATGCAGTATCGTATGAAATAAAATTTCTATATTTTGCTGCACGCTGCCAACATAAATCGCCACACATTTTTCAATGATGTCTTCGCATTCTTTCCAGTTGTTCGTTTCTGGTTTTAGCAATGACAGCATCATCACCTCTTTCCAGCCAGCATCTACCAGCGAAAACAACACGGTGGGCAATGCGTTTTGCTGTTCAAATTTCCGGAAGGCATTGATGCAAGTGCTTTTTGCCTCAAGCAGCTTCTGCTGTCCATTACAGGACTCAGTGACACGATTTACATTTTTGCGATATATTTTTTTCTTGATATCCAGAAGTTTATTGACTTCTTCCAGTGCACAATCAAAAACACTCGTATCGCGCTGATAGTTACTCAAGAGCACCGAAATAACCCTGTCCAGCTCTGCCAGGTTTTTGCTTGTACGTATATCACCGGTTTCATCAAACTCCGCAACGCGATTAATTAATAATCGCGCAGGATGAATCTGATTTTCGTAAAACGATTCATCGGTATAAATCAGCTTGCTAATGGGGAGTTTTAATTTCTCAATATTAAATGCAATATCCTTGTTTTTAACTGCGACAAGCATGGACGCAAACAATCGATCGATATTGCTCAATAAAGTTAAATCACGTTCTTTTAAATGCGCCTTGCGATTCGTGTTAAAATATTCAACCGTATTTCTCGCATCGACACTATGGCCTGTTTTTGCCAGCTCTGCCTGTAATTCATCAAGAACCTGAAGCACCTGTTCTGATGTAAATAAAGACGATATTTCATCTTCTTTTATTTGCGTATCTTTAGTGTTAAATACCTTATTTTCCTTCTGTGTATTTAACAGGTTGTTCACTGTTTTATACGCTTCACGGGCGATTTTTTGCTGCAAATTAAATCTGTTACGAATGTGATTCGTTTGGTCTTTTGAGCGATTAACAAAAACATCAGAGAAATTATCATCATTATCAGCCGTCAAAATGGTTTTCGATGATAGGGCTGGCGCAGAATTATATTTTTCAGGAGTCCCACTAAGCGCCTTTGTATTCGACAAATTACTTGCTTCCAGAGGAGACTCAGCACTTTCAGTAATTTGATTATTTTTCTCCTTTATTTTTCTATGAGCTATTGCAATTTCTTCCAATGAAATTTCTGGAAGAATACCACTATTAATTAATATTCCATTGATTTCGTCATACAAGGCTCCCAGATGGTTTATAAACTCATCCTCAAATATTTTGTAAATTATTTTTTCTACATAAATTTCAGCAAAAAATTCAGTTAGACTTTCGTTAAATGCATTACAAAAAACCGCCGGCGAAACAGGCATGTCTTCAACATCAAGCTCACAATCAAGCAGTTTTGACAAACGCAACCTGAGCATTAACAATTGTTCACTAAAATTTGCTTCTGCTTTTGTAATGATTATTTTTGACACTAACCAACTTTCAAAAACTTCTTTATTTATAATTTCTAATTTTTGTTTTTCACTCGTTTCATTATTTGGCTTGAGCTGTATATCAGCCACCATTAAATCCATAGTCTGCATCACATTTTTATGGAAGCCGGTCATAATGCTGCCGCGTTTCGCTTTCAGCGCCCGTGCGGCAATAGAAAAATTCGTTTGAATCATGTTGCTCTTGGCTTGAGCAGCCGCGTCGATTAAACCCGTATCCACTTCAGCAAAAAAACGTTGCAAAAGCGCTGTAATGTTATCGCCCACACAACGGCGCATGAGCGCTTGTACTCTTTGTACATTTTCGTCATTTTTTAGAACACGTTTGGGTGAGTTTTTGTTTTCGAGCTGATTGCTGTAGTTTTCCAGGGCCTGCAAGGCGGCAGGATCAGGTTCGATAAACGCCAAACCTGCTGTATTATCAATAATTCTGGCAATTCGCGCTTTAAGTTGAAAATTCTGAAAACTGTTTTTTGTAGGCAATTTAAGATGAAGTACAACCTTATCACCAATGACTAGGTTAACGTTGAACTTCCATAGCTTTGCATCTACATCAATAAGCACACCACCAAGACAGTAATCCTTTACCAGACAAGGGGTTGCTTGAATGCCTTTTGCTGAGAAGTGGGCAAACAAATCCATATGCGCTCTGTTATAACGTCTATTTTCCACTTAACACCTTAAACTCTATCAAGTTTAAACGAATCCAACTGTGTCTGGGTTTTATAGGAAAGCTGATAAAAAAACGTAACAAACAGTACGTCTTCTGGCGCAACTTTTTCAGACTCAAAAACTGTTAACGTGTACTGGATTATCGATACACTGTTTCAGTCACATTGGATTTATCGGATATCACTTTTTAAAGTTTAGGCAAGTTTCCATACAAAGCCTGGATGTTAACCAATCGTTACAATACCCAAGTACGTGGATGTATCTGTTATCAGGCAGTGGCCATCACCACAAAGGCGACGACATACTCGCGCTCATCAGACAGACTCAGGTGATGTTCATAAATATTTTTTTG
>Ga0209873_1000039_pt1 | contig 19425 bp, 18 predicted proteins | sample GWRWT2_30Apr14_FD_187186 | JGI IMG/M metagenome (GOLD analysis project Ga0209873, IMG submission 187186) | Sand microcosm microbial communities from a hyporheic zone in Columbia River, Washington, USA - GW-RW T2_30-Apr-14 (SPAdes) (version 2) | ecosystem: Engineered > Artificial ecosystem > Sand...
TTGGGTGCTGTCCTTGATTGAGCGTGGCCGCGCCGCGTGGGATCGCCTGCGGCCGGTTTTGGAAGCACCCCTCACGGTGCAGGACCACGGCCCGGTGCTGGCGATCCAGCCAGGTGCTTTGCAGGCCCACGACGTGGTGTTCTCTTACCCTGGACACCCCACGCAAGCCTTGTCGGGCGTGTCGCTGTCGGTCCAGCCCGGCCAGACGCTGGGCCTGGTTGGCCCCACGGGCTCGGGCAAATCCACGGTGGTGCGTTTGCTGCTGCGCCAGTTCGCACCGGATGCTGGCAACCTGCAATGGGGCGGCGTGACCCTGGCCGACTACAAGCTGGACACCTTGCGCCGTGCCGTCAGCTGGGTGCCGCAAGAGCCCTTTCTGTTCTCTGCCTCTGTGGCCGAGAACATCGCGCTGGCCAAGCCTCAGGCCACGCGCGCCGAGGTTGAACACGTGGCCCGCATGGCCGCTGTGCATGACGACATCCAACGCCTGCCACAAGGCTATGACACGCCGGTGGGCGAGCGCGGCGTGACCTTGTCCGGCGGCCAACGCCAACGCGTGGCCATTGCGCGCGCCCTGCTGGCCGACGCGCCATTGCTGCTGCTGGACGATGCCTTGTCTGCCGTGGACACCGACACCGAGGCCAGCATCCTGCGGCACCTGCGCGAGCTGAAGGCGCAGCGGCCCGAGCGCATCGTGATCGTGGTCAGCCACCGCCTCAGCTCCGTGGCCGACGCCGACCACATTCAGGTGCTGAAAGAAGGCGTGGTGTCCGAGCAAGGCAGCCACGCGCAATTGCTGGAGCAGGAGGGCTGGTACGCCCGCCAATGGCGCTACCAGCAGTTGGAACAACAACTGGAGGCCGACGATGCAGCCGCTTGACCGTGGCCAGGCCCTCGCCCTGCTGCGCCGCGCAGCCCAACCCGAGCTGCACCACCTGCGGCGCGGCCTGCTGTGGCTGATGCTGGCCGCCGGGCTGGAAGCGCTGGGCCCCATCCTGGGCAAGGCCTTCATCGACCGTCACCTCATGCCGCATCAGGGCACCTGGCCCGAGATGGCTGGCTTGCTGGTGGGGGCCCTGTTCGCGACCTGGATCGCCAGCTGGATCCGCTACGGCCAGTTGATCCGCCTGGCCGGACTGGCGATGCGCTCGGTGCTGCGCCTGCGCGAAGAGGTCTATGGCCACGTGCTGCGCCTGCCCATGGCCTACTTTGACCGCGCCATCACCGGCCAATTGGTCAGCCGCGTCACCAACGACACCGAAGCGGTCAAGGCGCTTTATGTGCAGGTGCTGTTCGTGATGCTCGACAGCGTGGTGGCCCTGGTGGCGGCCCTGTTCGCGATGGCTTACCTTGATTGGCAACTGATGTTGGTCGTGGCCCTGCTGGTGCCCGCCGTGACCGCCATCGTGTGGCTCTACCAGCGCCTGAGTGCCCCCGCCGTGACGCGCTCCCGCCAGTTGCGCAGCGACTTGAACGCGCAGATGGGCGAGTCCATCGCGGGCATGGCGGTCTTGCAGGCCAGCCATGCCACACCTCGTTTTGCCGAGCGCTTTGCGCAGACCGCGCATGCGCAGTTGCAAGCCCGCCGTGACGAGTTGCGCGCCAACGCCTGGTTGCTGCGCCCTGCGCTTGACTTGCTCAACATTGCTCTGCTGGCCCTGGTGATGATGGTGTTCGGCTTGCGCAGCCAGGGCGGCACTTTGAGCACGGTCGAGATCGGCGTGCTTTACGCCTTCATCAGCACCATGGCCCGCGTGGTCGAGCCCCTCATTCAGATCACCACGCAGTTCTCGCAGTTGCAGCAGTCCATGGTGGCGGCGGCGCGCGTCAACACCTTGCTGCAAGAGGCCGAATCCTTGCGCACCAGCGGGCAAGGCCGCGTCACGCAAGGCGCCATCGACATCCGGCACCTGACGTTCGGCTACGCCGCCAACCCGCCCGTGCTGCATGACGTGAGCTTGAGCATCGCCCCGGGCCAGTTCATCGGCATCGTGGGCCACACCGGCAGTGGCAAGTCCACGCTCTTGTCCTTGATGCTGCGCTTTTACCAGGCGCCACCTGGCACCGTCACCATCGATGGCCAGCCGGTCGATGACATCGATGACGAGGCTTTTCGCCATGCCGTGGGCCTGGTGCCGCAAGAGCCCTTCCTGCTGGCCGCCAGCGCGCGCGAGAACATCGACATGGGGCGGGGCTTGAGCCTGGCGCAGATCGAGACCGCCGCGCGGGCGGCCCAGGTGCACGACTTCATCCTGGCGCTGGAAAAGGGCTACGACACGCCACTGGGCGAAGGCGGCGCACGCCTGTCCGTGGGCCAGAAGCAATTGCTGGCCATGGCGCGGGCCCTGGCCGGGCAGCCGCGCATCCTTTTTCTGGACGAGGCCACCTCGCACATCGACAGCGACACCGAGCGCCTGGTGCAAAAAGCATTGGATGCCTTGCATGGCCAGGTGACCGTGGTGGCCATCGCTCACCGCTTGTCCACCATCCGCGATGCCGACACCATCGTGGTGCTGCACCATGGCCGAATCGCCGAGCAAGGCTCGCACGACGCTTTGATGGCCTTGCCCGAGGGGCGCTACCAGCGCCTGTACCTCTTGCAGCAATGGCAGGCGCAGGAGGCAGCTTGAACACACCGGGTCGCGGTCAGGCGCCATAATTGCAACTTGTTGCCATTCGGAAGGCGGGCCACGGGTCTGCATTCAATCGTCATGTTTCAAAGACTTGTGTACGTCGTCAAGGCCACCCTGGCCAGCGTGGTTCTGGCCCTGAACACCTTGATCGGGTTCACCGCCATGATCCCTTTCGCGCTGCTCAAGCTGGTGCTGCCATTTCGGGCGGTGCGTCAGGTGACCGATTTCGCTCTGAACAAGATCGGCGAAATCTGGGTGGCCAACAATGGCCTGTGGATCGACGCGGTCGGACACACGCATTGGCACATCACCGGGGTTGAGAATTTCAAGCGCTCGGGCTGGTACCTGGTCAGCAGCAATCACCAAAGCTGGGTGGACATCCTGGTGCTGCAAAAGGTGTTCGGCGGCCGCATCCCGCTGTTGAAGTTCTTCATCAAGAAAGAACTGATTTACGTGCCGATCATTGGCTTGGCCTGGTGGGCGCTGGACTTTCCCTTCATGGCGCGCAAGGGCGGCAGGGCCAGCGCAGCCAAGGATCTGGAAACGGCACGAAAGGCCTGCGAGAAGTTCCGCGTGGTGCCCACCTCGGTGATCAGCTTCCTGGAAGGCACCCGTTTCACGCCCAGCAAGCACGACGCACAGCAATCGCCGCATCAGCACCTGCTCAAGCCCAAGACGGGCGGCGTTGGCATGGCGCTGGCCGTGATGGGCGAGCAGTTCGACGCCATGCTTGACGTGACCATCGTCTACCCCAAGGGCGTGCCCACCTTCACCGACCTGATCTGCGGCCGTTTGAGCGCTGTGGTCGTTGATGTGCGCCAGATCCCCATCCCGCAGGACTTGAAAACCGACACGGGCAAGGACCCTGCTTACCGCGCACGCTTGCAGACCTGGATCAATGGGTTGTGGGTAGAGAAGGACCGCCGTATCGATGAGTTGTCGGCCGGTTTCAAAGCTCACTGATCACTGGGCTTTGGCGGGCTGCTTCAAGGGTTCGCGCAGTTGCATGAAGTGGGCCGGCGCCACGTACTGCAGCAACTCCTTGCCTTCGCTGTCCAGCGTGATGCCCAGACCTTTGTTCGGGTAAAGCCAATGTTCAGCATGCGCATTGCTGCGCACGCGCTCGGCAGGTTCCCCAAAGCGGGCCTTCACGATGTCCTCGTCCAGGTTGGCCTGCGGAATGAAGGCCAGCGCCAGGATGGGTGAGCGCAAGGCCAGGGCCTGGTCATCGGCGTTCAAACGGTACTTGCGCGTGCTGCTGTTCATGTAGCCCACATTGGCGGCGCGCTCGCGAAAACCCTGGATCACCTGCGGACTGACCTGGGCGGTCACCACCAGTTTGCCGATGATGAAACCCATGGTGGCGGATTCCACATAGGCTTCCAGCGTGCCGTTCTCACCAGGGGCGGCCACCACGGCCATTTGAAAGTCCGAGGCCCAGCGGCGTCGCACATCGTCCAGCGTGCTGGCGGACTCAGGCTGCGCGGCCAACCTCAGGCCAAAGACCTGCGTGTCGCCAGTTGGCAGTGGCGTGATGTGCCAAGGCAACTCGTTCATGGGCGCCTGGTCCAGCTTGGACACCTTCGGGTCACCATGGTCCAGCGCGATGAAGGTGGCTGCCGCCAAAGACGCCACCAGCAAACCTGAGATCAATCCCCACTTCTTCATGCCGTGCACTGCTTCAGGTTTTGTAGCCGGGATCGAGGCGTTCCAGCTTGCGGATCAAGGCAGGCCACACAAAAGCCCCGCCCAAGCTGCCAGTCTGCACCTTCATGGCATGGGCCACGCCGACAACGATCTGAGGATTGACCTGCGTCAAGGCCGCGCCCCCAGATTGCGCTGCGATCTGGATCTGGCAAGTGCTCTCAAAAATGTACATCGACAGGAACGCATCGGCGATGGTGGGCCCCACGGTCAGCAGGCCATGGTTGCGCAGCATCAGGAAGTTTTTGTGGCCCAGGTCGGCCTGCAGCCGGGGCTTCTCTTCGTCGCGGAAGGCCACCCCTTCGTAGTCGTGGTAGGCCAGCGAGGCCAGCACGAAGGTGCTTTGCTGCGAGATGGGCAGCACGCCATCCTTTTGCGCCGACACGGCCACGCCTGAGCGCGTGTGGGTGTGCAGCACGCAGCCAGCGTCTTCGCGTGCCGCGTGCACCGCGCTGTGGATGGTGAAACCGGCAGGGTTGACCGGGAAGGGCGAGTCACTGAGTTTTTGGCAGTCCTGGTCGATCTTGACCAGGCTGGACGCGGTGATCTCGTCAAACATCAGGCCGTAGGGGTTGATCAGGAAATGGTGTTCCGGCCCCGGGATGCGCGCCGACACGTGCGTGAACACCAGGTCGCTCCAGCCATAGGCGGCCACCAGGCGGTAGCAGGCGGCCAGGTCCACGCGCAGTTGCCATTCTTCGGAGCTGACGTGCTCTTTCAGGGAGGGGATGTTCAGGCTCATGCGAAGGTCTCCTGGTGTTGTTGGCGCAGCAGGTTTTTCTGCACCTTGCCCATGGCGTTGCGGGGCAGGTCGGTGGCAAAGAACACGCGCTTGGGCACTTTGAAGCCGGCGATGGTGTCCTTCATGGTCTGGATCAGGGTCTGCTCGTCCAAGGCCTGTCCCGCTTGCGGCACTACGATGGCGATCACGCCTTCGCCAAAGTCGGGGTGCGGCACGCCCACCACGGCCGATTCGACCACGCCGGGCAGTTTGTCCAGGTGGCTTTCGACCTCGGCCGGGTAGACGTTGAAGCCGCCGGTGATGATCAGGTCTTTGGCGCAGCCGCTCAGGTGAACATAGCCCTGCGCATCGACAAGGCCGACATCGCCTGTCTTGAACCAGCCATCGGGCGTGAAGGCCTCGCGGGTTTTCTCAGGCATGCCCAGGTAGCCCTGGAAGACATTGGGGCCGCGCACTTGCACATGGCCCACGGTGCCTATCGCGCAGGTTTGGCCGTGGTCGTCGGTGATGCGCAGGCCGACGCCGGGCAGTGGGCGACCCACGCTGCCAGGCAGCTTCGCGCCTTCACGGGGGCGACAAGGGTTGGAGCACAGCATGCCGGTCTCGCTCATGCCGTAGCGCTCCAGGATCTGGTGGCCGCTGCGCTGCGCGAAGGCCTCGGCCGCGGCATTCAGCAAGGGGGCCGATCCGCTGATGAACAGGCGCATGTCTGCGCAGGCCTCGGGCTGCAAGTAGGCGGTGTCCAGCAAGCGGCCATACATGGTGGGCACGCCCATGAACACCGTGGCGCGGGGCTCGGCGGTGTCTTGAATCTGCTGCATCACGCCGGTCGCGTCAAACTTGTTCAGCCAGCGCATGGCCGTGCCCGACAGCAGCGCGCAGTGGCTGGCCACGAACAGGCCGTGGATGTGGAAGATGGGCAGGGCGTGCACCAGCACGTCGTCGCTGCGCCAATCCCAGTGGCGCAGCAGGGTGCGGGCGTTGCTGAGCAGGTTGCCGTGGCTCAGCAGCGCGCCTTTGCTGCGCCCGGTGGTGCCCGAGGTGTAGAGGATGGCGGCCAGGTCATCCGCCTGGGAGGGGGCGATGGCGTGCTGGTCGGGTTGCCTCGCGGCATGCGCCAACAAGCTGCCGGTGCGGTCATCGTTCAGTGTGAAGAGGTGGGCGACCCGGCCCTGTGCGGCCAGCGGCACGATCCAGTCCTGGTCTGGTGATCGGCACACCAGCACCGAGGGCCGCGCGTCGTTCACAAAGTAATCCAGCTCGGCCTGCCGATAGGCGGGGTTCAAAGGCAGGAACACGCAGCCGGCCCGCAAGGTGGCCAGGTACAGCATCAGCGCCTCGACCGATTTGTCCACGTGCGCGGCCACCACGGGTGGGCGCCCGGCGTGGCCTTTCAGGCGCAGACCCGCCAGCAAATTCGCCATCATGGCGGTGGCCCGGTCCAGGTCGCGCCAGGTGTAGTCAAGCCCCGTGTCCGTGAGGATCGCGGGCTCGTCCAGGGTGGCCGGCCAGGCGGCGGTGAGGGCGGTGAACAGATTCATGGATCGCCATCATGCGGCATTTGGCGGGCTGCCGGCTTTACGAACTGAAACCTCTCAGGTCTTGAACTTCTCAGGGCTCGCCCCCATCCTATGTGGACTGCTTTGGAGGTAACCGACATGCGCTTGAAACGATACTGGATGACTGGCTGCATGGCCCTGGTGCTGATGGCGGCAGGGCGTTTGCCGGAGCTTCGCGACAGCGAGGATGTCCCCGATTCCAAAATCGGCTGGGTGACGCTGACCAGCAAGCACAACTTGGACGACACGGTGACCAAGCTGATGCAGGCGGCGCGCTCGCGCGGCATGTCGGTGCTGGCCAAGGTGTCTCCGCAGCGGCCTGGCGGGCAGGACATGAGCAAGGCGCCTGCGTTGGTGCTGGTGCTGGGTGACACGGATGGCCACACGCCGGTGGTGCAAGACACGGCCAACGCCAACCCGCATTTGCCCATGAAGGTGCTGGTTGAAACGCAGCGTGATGGGTCGACCACCGTGAGCTTCCATGATGGCGCCACTTTGTTGAGTGATGCCAATATTCCGTCTGAATTCATCGGTGGGATGAAGCAGTTGCCCCGAGTAGTAGGGGCGGCGGTCGGTTAGTTTTTTGCGTGCGTGCGTGCGTGCGTTGTCGCTTTGTCGGGACAGCGCGGGGCGGGAGATGAGGCGGAGGCGGGCGGGGCTCCTATGGTGGCGGTCCACCGCTTCGCGGCGGACTGCGCTCGGTGCTCGGCCACGGCGGGCGGCTGCGGAACTCGCTGTCCTTCGGCAGCTCAGACAGTCCTCGCCGACCCCTCGCTGCGCGAGGGGCAACCCGCCGCGGCCTGCGCGCCTCGCCGCCCCCGAAGTCGCCCCACCCGCCTCCGCCTCATCCCTGATCCGCCCCGCTGGTGGCGTGGCACGGTCCGGAGGCGGTGGCATGGCGACGGTGTGGCGTTTGCAACGGTCGTGTGGGTGGTGCCCGCAGACGCTGCAGTTGGTCAGCCACCAACTGCAGCCGAGGCAGGCCACTAGCGGGGCGATCAAAGGGCTGGGGTGGTCTCCGGCAGGGCGCCTGGCTTGGTGCTGAAGCCCTGCCGGAGGCCGCCCCAGCCCGCGCCCCGCGCTGCATCCCAAAACACTTCAAGTTGCCAGCAACGATTCAGGTGTCAATCGCCCGAGCCGACCCTGCCACCTTGCGCAACTCAAACTTCTGAATCTTGCCCGTCGAGGTCTTGGGCAACTCACCAAACACCACGGCCTTGGGCACCTTGAACCCTGCCAGGTGCTTCTTGCAATGCGCCACGATGTCCTCGGCCGTGACTTGCGCATCCGCCTTCAATTCGATGAATGCGCAAGGCGTTTCGCCCCACTTGTCATCCGGCTTGGCCACCACCGCCGCCGCCAGCACCGCAGGGTGCCGGTACAGCACATCCTCCACCTCGATCGACGAGATGTTCTCACCGCCCGAGATGATGATGTCCTTGCTGCGGTCCTTGATCTTGACGTAGCCATCCGGGTACTGCACCGCCAAGTCGCCCGTGTGAAACCAGCCCCCGGCAAAGGCCTCCTGAGTGGCCTTCGGGTTCTTCAAATAACCCTTCATGGTGATGTTGCCGCGGAACATGATCTCGCCCATCGTCTCTCCGTCGTGCGGCACCGGCTGCATGGTGCTGGCGTCCATCACGGCCACGCTGCGCTGCAGGTGGTAGCTCACGCCCTGGCGGGCATTCAGCCGAGCGCGCTCGCCAATGTCCAGCGCATCCCAGTCGTCGTGCTTCACGCAGACAGAAGCCGGGCCATAGACCTCGGTCAGGCCATACACGTGCGTCAGGTTGATGCCGAGCTTCTCCATGCCTTCGATCATGGCCGCCGGTGGTGCCGCACCGGCCACCATCGCCTGGATGCCGTGCGGTATGCCCTGCCGCAACGCCTCTGGCGCGTTCACCAGCGCGGCGTGCACGATGGGCGCCCCGCAATAGTGGGTCACGTGGTGCTCGCGGAAAGCATCAAACACTGCCTTGGGATCGACCTTGCGCAGGCACACGTTCACCCCGCCGCGCGCCGCCACCGCCCACGGGAAGCACCAGCCATTGCAGTGGAACATCGGCAGCGTCCACAGGTAGACGGCGTGCTTGGGCATGTCCCATTCCAGGATGGCCGAGACGGCGTTCATGGCCGCACCCCGGTGGTGGTAGACCACGCCCTTGGGGTTGCCGGTGGTGCCCGAGGTGTAGTTCAGGCTGATGGCGTTCCACTCGTCGGTGGGCAAGGCCCAGTTGAAGTCCGAGTCACCACTGGCCAGCAACTCTTCGTACTCCATTGCGCCAATGCGCTCGCCCGGGCCGGTGTAGACCACGTCATCAACGTCGATCACCAGCAAGGGGTGTGTGGATTTTCGCAAGGTCAGGGCGCGGGCCATGACGGTGCTGAACTCGCCGTCCACCAGCACGGCCTGCGCCTCGCCATGGTCGAGCATGAAGGCTATCGCTTCGGCGTCCAGGCGGGTGTTCAGGGCGTTGAGCACGGCGCCGCACATCGGCACGCCAAAGTGCGCTTCTACCATGGGCGGCGTGTTGGGCAGCATCACGGCCACGGTGTCGCCCACGCCCAGGCCACGTTGGTTCAAGGCGCTGGCCAATTGCCGGCAACGGGCGTAGGTCTGAGCCCAGGTCTGGCGCAGGGCGCCGTGAACAATGGCCAGGCGATCAGGGTAAACCAGGGCGGCGCGCTCGATGAACGAGAGCGGGCTCAGGGCCGTGAAGTTGGCCTCGTTGCGGGGCAGGTCCTGGTCGAAGATGTTGTGGCTCATGTCGATGTCTCCTGGGGTTCCTCGGGCGTGACCACCCGAATGCGCACACCGTGCAGGCTGACGACCTGACCCGCGCGGATCTTGCAGGTCTTGCGCAGCTCATCCTGGCCGTCCACCTGGATCATGCCTTCAGACACCATGGTTTTGGCGCGACCGCCACTTTCGGCCACGCCGGTGGCCTTGAGCAGGCTGTCCAGCGCGATGAAGTCGCCGCGCAACTCAAAAGTGATTTGGTTCAAGGTGGCCATGGATTTGAGGGGAGGTTGGATTGCGCCTGGTGGAAGCCTGGCGTCTGGCGAGGATGAAAAGGTGCACGACTGAACGGTGCCGGTGCACAATCGCGGGATTGTCGACTTATTGTCCAGGCCTTGAAACCTGCCGCTGATGAAAAAAACTGATCTCGAAAAGAACAAGGCCTCCAAAATCATGGACCAGATGCGCCAGGCACCCTCGTCCGGCCGTTTCGGCAGCGCCGCTGCGTCCGTGCCCGATCGCCGTGAACAGCGCAAAATCGACCAAGCCAATGGCTTGGTCCCCTTCGCCGTGAAGTTGAACGCTGACCTGGTCAAGCAGTTGCAAAGCCAGGCCGAGCAAGAGGGCGTGCCCTTGACCGAGCTGGTGGACCGCGTGATCCGCGCCGGTCTGGCCGCCAAGTAGTTTGAATGAATCTTTCTGAGTCCAACATTCATTGGAGACAAGGATGAGCCAAGTCATGATGCACGTCGTCGACCCCAGCACCGGAGAGTCTGACCCTGCGGTGATCCGTCAGGTGTTCGACCGCCAGTTGGCCACCGCCCTGCAGTGGCGCGAGTCCACGGCCGCCGAACGCATTGCCCGCCTGAAGAAACTGCGAGATGCCATGATGGCTCGCCGCGAGGACTTCTACGCGGCTTTTGCCAAGGACTACAGCAAGCCTTCGTCCGAAGTGGAAGGCACGGAGTTCATGCCCGTGCTGGACGAGATCCGCCACGCCATCGGCTCGCTCAAGAAGTGGATGCGCCCCACCAAGGTCTGGCCCACCATGGCCACGGCCATGACGTCCGCCTGGATCGAGTACCAGCCGCGCGGCCGCAGCCTGATCATCGCGCCCTGGAACTTCCCGCTCAACCTGTGCTTTGGCCCCATGGTTTCGGCCCTGGCGGCGGGCAACACGGTCATCCTCAAGCCCTCAGAAATGACGCCGGCGGTCAGCGTGGTGATGGCCGAGATCATCGCCGCCACCTTCCCGCCCGAAGAAGTCGCGCTGTTCGAAGGCAGCCTGCCGACCTCGCAAGTGCTGCTCGATTTGCCTTTCGACCACATCTTCTTCACCGGCTCACCCGCCGTGGGCAAGGTGGTGATGGCCGCGGCCGCCAAGAACCTGACCAGCGTCACATTGGAGCTGGGTGGCAAGTCGCCCGTCATCCTGGATGAGACCGCCGACCTGCGCCTGGCCGCTGAGGCGCTGATGTGGGGCAAGTTCACCAACTGCGGCCAGACCTGCGTGGCGCCCGATCACGTTTTTGTGCACGAGTCCGTGAAAGATGGCTTCGTGGCCGAGTGCCGCAAGGTGCTGGCCGAGCGCTATGGCGCCACGCCCGCCGAGCAGCGCAAGAGCCCGCACTTCACCCGCGTGATCAACCAGCGCCACACCCAGCGCGTGGCCGCCTTGCTGCAAGAGGCGCAGGCCAAGGGCGCCAACCTGCTGGCTGGTGGCGACATCGACATCGCCAGTTGCTACGTCGCACCCACCCTGATCGACCAGGTGCCCGCCGATGCGAGCATCATGAGCGAAGAGATCTTTGGCCCCGTGCTGCCCGTGATCCCCTACCGTGACGTGGACGCCGTGGTGCGACAGATCAACGCGGGCCACAAGCCCCTGGCGCTGTACATCTGGAGCCGCAACAAAGCGCGCGCAAACCAGATCCTGCAAAAGACCAGCTCGGGCGGCGTGGCCATCAACCACTGCGTGCTGCACTACGCGCACGGCAACCTGCCGTTCGGCGGCGTCAACAACTCGGGCATCGGCAACGCGCACGGGCACTTCGGCTTCAAGGCCTTCTCGCACGAGCGGGCGGTGCTCAAGTCCGGCCCGATCATGATGGCCAAGATGTTCTTCCCGCCTTACACCGACACCAAGAAGAAGCTGATCCGCCTGACGGTGGACAGCCTGCGCTGGCCTTCATTGTTCTGAACGTGTCCTGATAAGATCGGACATTGATCCCTCCGATCTTCCAGCCCGCTGGTCGCTGCCGCTCTTCATGAGCCAAGCAGCAACGTGGCGGGCTTTTTGCATGTGTTGGCTTTGCATGTGAACGAGCTGTGGACACTTTCATACAACAACTGATCAACGGCCTGGTACTGGGCAGCATGTACGCCTTGGTGGCCTTGGGCTACACCATGGTGTACGGCATCATCAACCTCATCAACTTCGCGCACGGCGAGGTGCTGATGGTGGGCGCTCTGGTGAGCTGGACGGTGGTGACCACCCTGGGCTCGCTAGGCTGGCCCGGCTGGGTGCTGCTGTTGGTGGCCCTGCTGGCCGCCATGGTGGTGTGCGCAGTGCTCAACTTCCTGATCGAAAAGCTGGCCTACCGGCCCTTGCGCAACGCGCCACGCCTGGCCCCCTTGATCACCGCCATGGGCATGTCGCTCTTGCTGCAAACCTTGGCCATGATCATCTGGAAGCCCGATTACAAGCCGTTTCCCATCCTGTTGCCCGACGACCCGATCGACGTGATGGGCGCCACGACCAACCTGGTCCAGATCCTCATCATCGCGGTGACGGCCATGACTTTGGCAGGCCTGATGGCCCTGATTCACGGCACCCGCCTGGGCCGGGCCATGCGCGCCACCTCCGAGAACCCGCGCGTGGCGCAGTTGATGGGCGTGCGACCCGACCGCGTGATCTCGGCCACCTTCATCATAGGGGCCATGTTGGCGGCGCTGGCGGGCGTGATGTGGGCCGCTAACTATGGCTCGGTGCAGCACACCATGGGTTTCCTGCCGGGCCTGAAGGCCTTCACCGCCGCAGTGTTTGGTGGCATCGGCAACCTGCCGGGTGCCATGTTGGGCGGCGTGCTGCTGGGCCTGATCGAGTCGATGGGCGCAGGCTACATCGGCGACCTGACCGGTGGCGTGCTGGGCAGCCACTACCAGGACATCTTTGCCTTCGCCGTGTTGATCCTGGTGCTGACATTGCGCCCGCAAGGCCTGCTGGGCGAGCGGGTGGCCGACCGCGCATGAAGACGATGAATCCCAAGAACAAGCTGCCGATCTTTCTCTTGGCGACCCTGGCCTTGCTGGTGTTGCCGCTGATCGTCCAAGGCTTCGGCCAGGCCTGGGTGCGCATCCTGGACGTGTCGCTGATCTACATCCTGCTGGCCCTGGGCCTGAACATCGTGGTGGGCTACGCGGGTTTGCTGGACCTGGGCTATGTGGCTTTCTACGCCGTGGGCGCTTACCTGTTCGCCTTGCTGGCCTCGCCGCATTTGAGCAGCCACTTGCCCGCCGTGGCGGCCATGTTCCCGGCTGGCCTGCACCTGCCGGTGTGGGCCGTGATCCCCTTGGGTGCGGGTGTCGCTGCGCTGGTCGGCGTGCTGCTGGGTGCGCCGACACTCAAGCTGCGGGGCGACTACTTGGCCATCGTCACGCTGGGCTTTGGCGAAATCATCCGCGTGTTCATGAACAACCTGGACGCGCCGGTCAACATCACCAACGGCCCCAAAGGCATCGACAGCATCGACCCCTTCACCATTTTTGGCGTGAGCCTGGGCGAGCCCTGGCACATCGCTGGACACGTGCTGCAGCCGGTCACCCTGCATTACTACCTCTTCCTGGGCATCGTGGTGCTGGCGGTGATCATCAGCCTGCGACTTGAAAACTCCCGCCTGGGCCGCGCCTGGATGGCCATCCGCGAAGATGAGATTGCCGCCAAGGCCATGGGCCTGAACACGCGCAACCTCAAGCTGCTGGCCTTTGGCCTGGGCGCCACCTTTGGCGGCATGGCCGGGGTGCTGTTCGCAAGTTTCCAGGGCTTTGTCTCGCCCGAATCATTCTCCTTGCAAGAGTCGGTCATGGTGGTGGCCATGGTGGTGCTGGGCGGCTCGGGCCACGTGCCTGGCGTGATCCTGGGGGCCTTCTTGCTGTCGGCCTTGCCCGAGGTGTTGCGCCATGTCGCCGGGCCTTTGCAGGCGATGACGGGCGGGCGGCTTGACGCGTCCATCCTGCGGCAATTGCTGGTGGCCCTGGCCATGGTCAGCATCATGCTGTGGCGACCACGCGGCCTGTGGCCCGCACCGCGCCATGAAGACCACAAGCCCGGGGTGGCCGCATGAGCCATGAAGCCTTGTTGCAAGTGGCCAATGTGTCCAAGCGCTTTGGCGGTGTCCAGGCCTTGAGCGGCGTGGGCTTGAGCATCCAGCCCGGCCAGGTGCACGGCCTGATCGGCCCCAATGGCGCGGGCAAGACCACCTTCTTCAACGTCATCACGGGCCTGGTGCCGTCGGACCAAGGCCAGTTCGAACTGGCGGGGCGGCGCTACAAGCCCACGGTGGTCCACAAGGTGGCCAAGGCGGGCATCGCGCGCACGTTTCAGAACATCCGCCTGTTCGCCCACATGACGGCGCTGGACAACGTCCGCGTTGGCCGCCACGTGCGGACCACGGTGGGTTGGTGGCAGGCCGTGTTGCGCACGCCCGCCTTCGTGCGCGAAGAGGCGAGCATCACCCGCGATGCCCAGGCCTTGCTGGAGTTCGTGGGCCTGGGCGCCGTGGCCAACCAAACGGCCCACACCTTGAGCTATGGCGATCAACGCCGCCTGGAGATTGCCCGCGCGCTGGCCACCGAGCCGCGCCTGTTGGCGCTGGACGAACCCGCTGCGGGCATGAACGCCACCGAGAAGCTGCAACTGCGCGAGCTGATCCGCCGCATCCAGGCCCAGGGCCGCGCCATCCTGTTGATCGAACACGATGTGAAGCTGGTGATGGGCTTGTGCGATTGTGTGACGGTGCTGGACCAGGGCAAGTTGATCGCCTGCGGCACGCCCGCTGAAGTGCAGTGCGATCCGGCCGTGATCGAAGCCTACCTGGGCACGGCGGCCACCCACCACGGAGCACCGGCATGAGCGCCTTGCTGGACCTGCGCCAATTGAGCGTGGCCTATGGCGGCATCCAGGCCGTCAAGGGTTTGAACCTGCATTTGCAGGAAGGCGAGCTGGTCAGCCTGATCGGCGCCAATGGCGCGGGCAAGACCACCACCTTGAAAGCCATCTGCGGCTTGCTGGCGCCGCAATCGGGCGAGGTGCTTTACCAGGGCCGCAGCCTCAAGGGGCAGGGCGCCTGGGACCTGGTCGCCCAAGGCCTGGTCATGGTGCCCGAGGGGCGCGGCATCTTCACGCGCATGACCATCGACGAGAACCTGCGCATGGGCGCCTACCTGCGCCGCGACCGCGAAGTCAATGCCGACATGGAGTCCGTCTACCAACGCTTCCCGCGTTTGAAAGAGCGGCATCGCCAGTTGGCCGGCACCTTGTCGGGCGGCGAGCAGCAGATGCTGGCCATGGGCCGGGCCCTGCTGGCGCGCCCCAAGCTCCTGCTGCTGGACGAGCCCTCCATGGGCCTGGCACCGCTGATGGTCGACAAGATCTTCGAGGTCATCGCCGACATCGCCAAGCAAGGCGTGACGGTGTTGCTGGTCGAGCAGAACGCCCACCGCGCGCTGGAGATCGCCCACCGCGCCTACGTCATGGACTCGGGCGAACTGGTGCTGGAAGGCCCCGCGCAAAGCCTGTTGAACGACCCGCAGGTGCAGGCCGCTTACTTGGGGTTGTGAGCCTTGTCGGCCTCGCTGGTGAAGGCATCGGCGAAGAAGAACTCTGCTGGCAGGCCATGCAGGTTCACGAAGTCGCGCTGGGCCACCTGCACCATCACCGGCGCGCCACAGGCATAGACCTCGTGGCCTGACAGGTCGGGCAGGTCGTCCATGACGGCGTGGTGCACCAAGCCCACGCGGCCCGCCCAGTCGTCACCCGCTTTGGGCTCGGACAGCACCGGCACATAGGTCAACCAGGGCAGCTCGGTCGCAGCTTGTTCGATCCAGTCGTTCAGGTACAGGTCGGCGCGGCTGCGGCAACCCCAATACAGCACCGTGGGCCGGGTGATGTCCTTGGCGCGCATGTGCTCGATGATGGCCTTGATGGGCGCGAAGCCTGTGCCCGAGGCCAGCAGCACGATGGGCTTGTCGGAGTCTTCACGCAAGAAGAAGGTGCCGTAGGGGCCCTCGATGCGCAGGATCTCTTTCTCCTTCATCGTGCCGAACACCTGGTCGGTGAACTTGCCGCCGGGCATGTGGCGCAGGTGCAGCTCGATGCTGGTGATGGGGGCGGCGCCTTCCACCGGGGTGGTCGCGGTGCTCAGCGCGTTGGCCATGGAGTAGCTGCGTCGGCTGCCGTCCTTCAGGATGAATTCGATGTATTGCCCGGCGCGGAAACCAAAGGTGTTGTTGGTGGGCAGTTGCAGGCGCATCACCATCACGTCTGGCGCGACCAAGGTCAGGCTGATGACGCGGGTGGGCATTTTCTGGATCGGGAAGTCGCCAGCAGACACCACCTGTCGTGATTCGATCACCAGATCGGTCTGCGGGGTGGCGCAGCAGGTCAGCATCCAGCCGGTGGCTTCTTCTGCATCGCTCAAGGCCTTGGCCTGGTGCACGCCGTGGATCACGCGGCCTTCGAGCAGTTTGCATTTGCACGAGCCGCAGGCGCCGTCCTTGCAGCCATAGGGCAGGCCGACGTTGTCGCTGATGGCCGCGCTCAGCACGGTCTCGTCGCGTTGCATCAAGAATTGGCGCCCACTGGGCAGGATGGTCACGGAAAAGCTCAAAACGCGCTCCACTGCGGTCAAAATCACTTCCCATTGTCCCTCAGCCGCCCATGCCCACTCCTTCGATCAGCCGCCCCGCCCGCTTTCGCCAGACCCGTGTGCTGATCGTGGGCTGCGGCGATGTCGGCTTGCGCGTGGCGCGCGAGTTGTTGCCGCGTTGCCGCGTGCTGGCCCTGACCTCGCAGCCTGAGCGCGCACAGGTTCTGCGCCAAGCCGGCCTGGTGCCGTTGCTGGGCAATCTGGATCAGCCGGCGACCTTGGCGAGGTTGGCCGGGCTGGCAACACGGGTGGTGCACCTGGCGCCGCCTCCGGGTCAAGGCAGCGAGGACGCGCGCACGCGCCACTTGCTGCAGGCCTTGTCCCGACGCGGCCGGGTGCGCAGCCTGGTGTATGGCAGCACCACCGGGGTCTATGGCAACGCGGGAGGTGCCCACTTCAATGAAACCCGCACCGTGGCGCCCGCCACGCCCCGCGCGCAGCGCCGTGTCCATGCGGAAGCCCTGGTGCGCTGGTGGGGCCGCCGGGCGGGCGTGCGTGCCAGCATCCTGCGCATTCCCGGCATCTACGCGGTGGACCGCGAGGGCGGCCATCCCCGCGACCGTGTGCTCAAAGGCTCACCCGTGTTGACGCGTGAGGACGATGTCTTCACCAACCACATCCAGGCCGATGACCTGGCGCGTGCCTGCGTGGCGGCGCTGTGGCGGGGTCGCCCTGGCCGCGTCGTGCACGCCAGCGATGACCAGACCCTGCTGATGGGAGACTACTTCGACCTGGTGGCCGACCTGTGCGGCTTGCCGCGCCCGCCGCGCTTGAGCCGGGCCGAGGCCACGCTGGTCATGTCGCCCATGCAGATGTCTTTCTTGAGTGAGTCCCGGCGCTTGGACAACCACCGCCTGCATGCGGAGTTGAGGGTGACGCTGCGCTGCCCCACGGTGCGCGAGGGCCTGGGGCTGGCTTGAGATAAAGTTTGAGTTTTCATCATTCAAAAATCACCGAGGATTCAAACCATGCGTTTCAACACAGCACTCACTTCGATTGGCGCGGCGATCGTCCTGATGGCATCGCCCTTCACCTCGGCGAACGCGGCCTACAGCCAGATCGTGGCTTTTGGCGACAGCCTGTCGGACAACGGCAATGTCTTTGCGGCCACCAAGGCGGGCCTGGGTTTTGGCATACCCACCTCGCCCTACTGGAACGGTCGCTTCAGCAATGGCCCGGTGGCGGTTGAGGTGATGGCGCAAACGCTGGGCATCAACCTGGTGGACTATGCCTTTGGTGGTGCGCTCACCGGCACCAGCAACCGCGCTGGCATTCCCGGACTGCCCGGCATCCAGAACGAGGTTGATCAGTTCACCACCAGCTTGAGCGCGGCCAACAAAACGGCCGATGCCTCGGCCCTGTATTTCTTGTGGGGTGGTGGCAATGACTTCTTCTCGGCCACCGACAAACTGGCGGCGGTGGCCCCGGCCATTGCCAACCTGACCGGCCAGGTCCGCCAGCTCTACGGCGCGGGCGCGCGGGACTTCTTCGTGCCCCTGCTGCCTGACTTGTCCAGCACGCTGGACGCCATCAATGGTGGCCCGACGGCGCAAGCGCAGGCCCACGCCTTGTCGGTGTTCTTCAACACCAACCTGGCGTCTGCCTTGCAAGGTCTGCAGGGCAACCTGAGTGGCGCCACCATCCGCGTCTTTGACCCCAATCCCTCCCTGAACACCGCCCGTGATGCCGTCCTGGCCGATGGAGGCACGGCCAGCGCTTCTTGCTGGACCGGCGGTTACACCGGCTCGGGTGGTACTTTGTGCGCCAACCCGGATCTGTACACGTTGTGGGATGGTGTTCACCCCACCGCCAGGCTGCACCTGGCCTTGGGGCAGTCCATGGCCGCTGCCGTGCCTGAACCCGGCACGGCCGGACTGGCGCTGGTCGGCTTGCTGATCGCAGGAGTCACTGCTCGCCGGCGCGGCCAAACGGCCTGACGCCAATGTTGATCAAGACGCTGGTGCTGGCGTCTTGGGCTTGAACGAGCAGTAGCGGGCCACGCTGCATTCCCAGCAACGTGGCTTGCGCGCTTGGCACACATAACGCCCGTGCAGGATCAGCCAATGGTGGGCGTGCCGCAGGTACTGCGGTGGCACCCGCTTGAGCAATTTCAGCTCCACCGCCAACGGCGTCTTGCCTGGGGCCAAGCCCGTGCGGTTGCCCATGCGAAAGATGTGTGTGTCCACCGCCAGAGTGTGTTCGCCAAAGGCCACGTTCAACACCACATTGGCCGTTTTTCGGCCCACGCCAGGCAGGGCTTCCAGGGCCTCGCGGCTGCGCGGCACCTCACCCCCGTGCAGGTCGATGAGCATCTGGCAGGTCAACAGCAGGTGTTTGGCCTTGCTGCGGTACAGGCCGATGGTCTTGATGTGCTCGCACAGCCCTTCAAAGCCCAGAGCCAGGATTTTTTGCGGCGTGTTGGCCACCGGGAACAGCTTCTGAGTGGCCTTGTTCACGCCCACATCGGTGGCCTGGGCCGACAGCAGCACGGCGGCCAGCAACTCAAAAGGCGTGCTGTAGTTCAGCTCGGTTTCAGGCTCGGGGTTGGCGGCTTGCAGCGTGGCGAAGAAGGGGGCGATGTCGGCGACTTTCATGGCGCCAGTCTAGCGGCCAGCGCAAGATGGGCCGTGCCTAGATCACCACGACCTTGTCCGGCAGCTCGTTGGGATTGTCACGGTCGGGATCAGCCGGGAAGTGAGCCGCCAGCAATTGCGTGACGGCCTCGATGGCGTGACTCAGGCCTTGTTCAAATTGACCGTTGTGCAGGCTGACCGCCAACTGCTGGGCGATGTGGGCCCACGGTTGATGGCCTGCACGGGCCATGATGCCTCGGTCGGCCAGGATCTCGATGCGGTGGTCGGCCAACAGCAGGTAAATCAGCACGCCGTTGTTGTGCTCGGTGTCCCACACGCGCAAGGTGCTGAAAAGATGCAGAGCGCGTGATCGGGCGGTTTGCCCGTCTTTCAAGTCCTGCCAACTCAGGCCGCCTTCGATGCACAAGCGCAATTCGCCCAAGTGTTGCACTTCGCTGGCACGCACTTGCGCCTGCAGGCGGTTCAGGCCGGCCGCGCCCAACTGGCGACGCACATCGGCCTCGTCGGTCCAGAGGTGCCTTGGCCAG
>Ga0209873_1000041_pt1 | contig 18886 bp, 20 predicted proteins | sample GWRWT2_30Apr14_FD_187186 | JGI IMG/M metagenome (GOLD analysis project Ga0209873, IMG submission 187186) | Sand microcosm microbial communities from a hyporheic zone in Columbia River, Washington, USA - GW-RW T2_30-Apr-14 (SPAdes) (version 2) | ecosystem: Engineered > Artificial ecosystem > Sand...
CAACGCCGTCGCATTATGAAAGCGAACATGCCGGGCAGGTGGTTGAACAGGTGGTGCGCCCCACCGGTTTGCTTGACCCTGAAATTGAAGTGCGACCCGGATCCACCCAGGTGGATGATTGTCTTTCAGAAATTCGCCGCCGGGTGGCCGTTAACGAACGTGTACTGGTCACGGTATTAACCAAACGCATGGCTGAAGATTTGGCCGATTATTTTGCTGAACATCAGGTAAAGGTGCGTTACCTGCATTCCGATATCGACACGGTTGAGCGGGTGGAAATTATTCGGGATTTGCGTCTGGGTGTGTTTGATGTGCTGATTGGCATCAATCTGCTGCGTGAAGGCTTGGATATGCCCGAAGTGTCATTAATTGCAATTTTTGATGCCGATAAAGAAGGCTTTTTGCGCTCGGAACGTTCGCTGATTCAAACGATAGGGCGCGCTGCGCGTAATATTCATGGCAAAGCGATTCTTTATGCCGACCTTGTCACCGCCTCAATGAAACGAGCCATCGATGAAACACAGCGTCGCCGGCAAGTGCAGACAGACTATAACCTTCAGCATGGTATTACGCCCAAAGGACTGAATAAAACAGTGGGTGATATTCTCGAAGGTGCGTACAGCTCGGTAAGCGAACGTGGTAAAAAAGGAGCAGCAGCGCGTTTGGCTAGTGCAGGGAAAAATCTGCCGCAGGTGAATATTCAATCACCCAAACAAGTGGCGAAGCAGTTAAAACTTCTCGAAGACAAAATGATTAAACATGCCAGAAATCTTGAGTTTGAAGAGGCCTCCATGTTGCGGGATGAAATCAAACGCCTCAAAGAGCTTGTATTTCAGTAGAAATTTAACTGAGCGTGCGCAGGTGTGCTTGTAATGCCGGCACGACTTCAGCGTTAAACCAGGGATTACGTTTGAGCCAGATATTATTACGCGGACTCGGATGAGGCAGCGGAAAAAAGTCGGGCGCATAGGCTTGCCAGTGCTGTACCGTTTGCGTGAGGGTGGCTTTTCGCGCCGCGCCCAGATAATGCTCAATCGCATACTGACCAATCAATAACGTGGTACGAATCTCGCCTAAATGCGTTTGTAACAAGGGAAGCCAGGTGCGCGCACATTCTTTTCGCGGAGGCAGATCACCTGAAATTCCGCGCCCAGGATAGCAAAAACCCATGGGAATAATGGCAATCTGGCCTTCATCGTAAAATTGTTGTTTGTCCATTGCCAACCAGCTACGTAGCCGCTCGCCGCTGGCATCATCCCACGGAATACCGCTTTGATGTACACGGGTGCCGGGTGCTTGACCAACAATAAGAATTTTTGCCCCCTGCGCAACACGCAAAATGGGTCGAGGCCCCAAAGGCAGGTGAGATGCGCAGAGTTGGCAGGCGCGAATATCTGTGAGTAATTCATCCAGTGTTTGATCACCTGCTAGCTGGATTTTTTTCATTTGGTCTTTACCTCAACGAGAACAAAATAGACACCGAGATTATTGAATAGGCGTTAATTTGTAGCATGACGCGTAGGCGTGGACTTTCTTCGGCACATTTTTCAGAAATAAACACCACAGCCTAAAAAGAAGGGTTTAATAAATCAAAGACCTGACCCTGCAGGACCCTATAAATCAAAGACCTGACCCTGCAGGACCCTGCTACTCTGCTACTATCGGCCAGCGTCCGTGTTGATTGCTGATAGGTCTGCAAACACAAAGCCGTCCCGCTGAACAATCTCGCCCAACGCTATCGCTATTGGGTGTTTAAACATGGGGCCATCGAAGGCAAAACTATGAAACTCACCCTTTTCACCGCAGGGGTCTACGTGTGCGGGGATATCGGCTAAAAAGGATTCATTGTATTCTCTGCCAGCAAACTCACTGGCAAGCTGTTTTGGATCAATGCAGGTGATCACGGCTTTTAAACCACTGCCTATCATGGTGCGCGACAGCGTGTTGGTTGGAATGCCCCAAATGGGAAATATAGGCGTTATACCACTGCCTTTAAGACGGTCTTCTCTATAGCTACGCACATCGTCGAGAAACAGATCACCGAAGGCAAAACAGTCGATAGGTTGCTTCTTCACCTCATCAATAAACGAGCGCATGATTTTTTCATAGTCACTGTTACTGCAAGGATTCGGAATCTCAATAATGTAAAGCGGAAGGCCCACACTTTGTGCCTGTTGTTGAAGCAGCTCAACTCTTACCGCGTGCATGGCGACACGATTAAACTCTTTATTCACCGTGCAAAATAAACCAACGACGTCAATATGCGGATCCTGTTGCAATACGTGAAGCGCCCACGCACTGTCTTTACCACTGCTCCAGGAAAGGAGTGTTTTTCTTTTCATCTGTATTTGCCTGTTTTGACAATAGTGACACATTTAACGTGTAGTAAATTCTCGAAGAAACCCAGGTGACTCAATAACTTTCACCTGTCTGTGATCTTTCCTCCAGGCTCAGTCGTATTTTTTTTCGGCATACTCACATAAATCTTCGATCAGGCAGGCGCTGCAGCGAGGTTTGCGTGCGGTGCAGATATAGCGGCCATGCAGAATTAGCCAGTGATGGGCGTCTACGCGGTATTTTTTGGGCACGGTTTTAAGTAATTTCTGTTCAACCTCGGTAACATTTTTTCCCGGTGCCAGGCCGATACGGTTGGACACACGAAAAATATGGGTGTCCACGGCAATGGTCGGCTGGCCAAAGGCGGTGTTCAAAACCACGTTGGCGGTTTTTCTGCCCACACCGGGCAAGGCTTCAAGCTCAGCTCGGGTGTTAGGCACCTGCGAATGGTGCTTGTCGATAAGCAGCTTGCAGGTCTGCAAAATGTTTTGCGCTTTGGTGTTATACAGGCCGATGGTTTTAATGTACGTTTTAAGGCCATCGAGACCGAGTGAGTGCATCTTTTCGGGTGAATTGGCTATGGCAAACAGATGTTTGGTGGCTTTGTTTACGCTAACGTCGGTGGCTTGGGCGGACAAAATGACGGCAATCAGTAATTCAAAGGGAGAGGCATACAGAAGTTCTGTTCGTGGACGTGGATTGTCTTGTTGAAAACGTTTGAAAATCGCTTCACGTTTATGCGCATTCATTGGGCTATATGTTTCTTACACGGATGATTGGTGTTTTTAGCGGATATGTCCTGTAATTCTGACACGTTTACTGCCTGCGATAAGGGGCGGTGCATTTTTAAGTGCAGCGGCACGCATTTTTTCATTGATAAGATTGGCCAAGGCGATAAGCAGGCCTAAACCAAAAAAAGCGCCAGGCGCTGAGGCGAGGAATAAAATACCTGGAAAATGGTCAAACAGGTGGAGTGTCCAATCCTTGGCCATGGGGCCCAAAATAAGGTCCAAATGATCAAACAGGGTTCCTCGACCCAAGGCTTCCCGAAACGCGCCCAGAAGAAGCAATACGATCAAAAACCCGAGTCCCATCATCAAACCATCGAGCAGGGAGGGTAGAAGCGCGTTCTTGCGCGCGAAGGTTTCGGCACGCCCTAAAATTGAACAATTGGTCACGATCAGTGGAATGAATATGCCGAGCATTTGATACAGCTCATAGGTATAGGCTTGCATGATAAATTCGATGCAGGTGGTCAAGGCGGCGATAATCAAAACAAAAACCGGCAGACGAATGGCGTCGTTAAGATGGCCCCGGATCAAGGAGACCAGGGTGTTTGATCCGACCAAAACGATCAGGGTGGCCAGCCCCAGCCCCAGAGCGCTTACCACCGAACCCGTAACTGCCAGCAAAGGACACAGACCGAGTATCTGGGTGATGGCCACATTGTTGTTCCATAATCCGTCTTTTATCAGCGTGTTATAGGGGGTCATTTTAGGGATACTCTTGTGTCAGGTGAGTGCCGGGTTGTTGCGCCTGCGCTGCCAAGGAGTCGCGAAATAATTGTTCCTTGTTGTGATCAAAATATAACAGGGTGTTATACACCGCTTTGACCACGGCACGGGGGGTGATGGTTGCCCCGGTCATTTGATCAAAGTCGCCCCCGTCTTTTTTGACTTTCCAGCCTTGTTCAGCGGGGTTGTTCAGCGATTTGCCGTTAAAACCCAGAATCCAGTCCGACTTATCAATGTCAATCTTGTCACCGAGTCCGGGGGTTTCATTGTGGGGTGCGACGACTCTAACGCCGGTAATGGTGCCGTCGTAACGGATGCCCACCAGCATAGAAATGCTGCCTCCGTAGCCTTCCGTCGCAGTGGCCGGAATAATAGCTGCCAGCGGCTGATTGTCACGTCGCGCAAAAAAAGCATCTTGAGGGATTTTTAAGGCCAGCAAGGGGTGCTTGATGCGGGTGTAATCGTTGAGTAGATCATTGTTATGCTGTTGATCGGGCAACAGTTCAAACAGGGCGTCTTTAAGTGCTTGATGCTGGGCTTTGATAATGGAGGCTTGGGTGGTGGATTCGGTGAGGGCCACGGTCCCTGTGGTGATTGCAGCAACAGCTGCCAATAAAAGCGCATTTTTGCTAATGAATTTGAACATTGACTAGCGCTCCCGTTTGCCGCGACCAAACTTGGCTTCTTTATGGCCATAGGTGCGGGGTTGGGTGTAGTAATCAATGGTGGGCACAGCCAGATTCATCAGTAATACGGCAAAAGCCACAGCGTCGGGATAACCACCAAAGGTGCGAATGATATAAATGGTCAGGCCAATAAACGCCCCATAAATCCAGCGACCTACGGCACTGGTGGCAGCGGTGACGGGATCGGTGGCAATAAAAAAAGCACCGAGCATGGTGCCGCCACTCAAAAGATGAAAAATAGGGGAGGCGTAACGATCGCTGTCATAACCCATAAACAAAAACGCCCAGGTTGCCAGCGTTAATAACAGGGCCAAAGGGATTTGCCAGTGAATAATGCCTTTGAAAATAAGATACAGGCCGCCGAGCAGAAAACCGATGTTGACCCATTCCCAGCCTTTGCCGGCAAAGATGCCATCAAAGGGTGATGTGCTGTAAATCAGGGGCAAGGTTTTGGATAAGCCTAATTCGCTTCTAACGCTATCGAGCGGGGTGGCGCCGCTTAAGGCATCAATTCGGGCAATGGACGCGGGATCAAAATGATTATTAAAAATAAGCTGAAATGTTTCAATAAAACCGATTTGAGTCAAGCCGGCAGCGGGTAACCAGGAGGTCATTTGCACTGGAAATGAAATCAACAGAAAGGCATACGCCAGCATGGCGGGATTAAAAATATTATTGCCCAAGCCGCCATAAAGATGTTTGCCCACCAGAATGGCAAAGGCTGTGCCGATACATGAAATCCACCAAGGGCTCAGGGGTGGCAAGGACAGTCCCAGCAAAATAGCGGTGACCACCGCGCTGTAGTCGTTGAGATAAAAAGCAACAGGTCGTTTTCTGAGGAATAACACCACACACTCGCAGGCCAGCGCAACAATTGCCGCTATCATGCAGTTGATCAGACTACCCCAGCCAAAAAACAAGGTCAGTGTCAGCAAACCAGGCAGTGTGGCCAGCACGACATGCTGCATCATGTGACCGGTATCATTTTTAGCCAGGGTGTGGGGGGAAGACGCGTTAATCAGTGACATAACAATAAATCCAGTTAACTGTCTTTATGAGAAGGGTGGCGGGTGTTTTGGGTCTTCTCTGTTGTGCTGCTGGCTTTCTCTGCTGTGTTGGGGGCGGTCAGATCCGGGTGGGCAAGTGTACTCTCAGTGCTGTTTGAGGTCACGGCTCTTGCGCGTTCTTGTTGTATTTTACGCGCTTCGTTACGCGCCAGTGCGGCGGCAATTTTATCAGCACTTGTTTGGGGTGCAGCAAGGGTAGCGGTGTTCGCAGAATGACTTGCCGCTGCGGCTTCGCTTGGTGTTTCTGTTTCTTGCGCCTTAAGTAGTTGTTGTCTGGCCTGTTCGGCATTTTTTTGTAGTGTTTCGACCTGTTCGCGCAGGCTATCGAGGTTTTGTGCCTGTTTTCGTTCGGCTTGAATCAAGGCTTTTTTTGCGTCGACGGCCAGTTTAGCGCTTGTTGCTGCGGCTGTTTTAAGGCGTGCGATTTCCATCGCATTGTTCTCGGCGCTCAGGGTCTGGTTTGTTACAGGGGCTATAACAGTGACGGTGTTAATGCGCGCCTGACGTTTGGCTATTTTGTCGTTCTCTTCTTGTTGCAGGCGTGCATTTCTGTTTTCAAAACGCCGACGCGCATGGCCTGATTTGTTTTCTTTGTTATTCTGGATTTCGATGCTGCCTTTGGTGTGGCGGTAGTATTGCACCAGGGGAATATGGCTGGGACACACATAGGCGCAGGCACCACATTCGATACAATCGAAAATATTATGTTGCTCGGCCTTGTCCAGTTCCTGCGATTTGCTGAAAAAGTACAGCTGTTGCGGTAATAATGTCACCGGGCACACATCGGCACATAGGCCGCAGCGAATGCAGTCTTGTTCCGGGGGTGGGGGTGGCATTTCGTCACGCGTGGCTGCGATAAGACAGTTGGTGGTTTTGCTCAGAGGCAGTTCGGTGGATATGAGTGAAAATCCCATCATCGGCCCACCCACAATAATACGAAACACCTGTTGCGTATCTAATCCTGCATGGTGCAACAGGTGTTTAATCGGGGTGCCGATGAGCGCTTCCACGTTGCCGGGTGTGCCAAGGGCCTGGCCGCTGAGCGTAGTAACGCGGCTGATCAGCGGTTTGCCATGAACAATGGCTTCAAAAATACTGTAGGCAGTGCCGATGTTTTGCACGATTACGCCTGATTGCGCGATTAAATTGTCGGCAGGCACTTCTTTACCGGTGAGAATTTTGATGAGTTGTCTTTCGCCACCGGAAGGGTATTGCGTTGGAATGACGACGACTTCAATGCCGGTGTCCAAGGTCGCCTGTTCCATTTGGGTAATGGCGGCGGTTTTGTTGTCCTCAATGCCAATGAAAATTTCTTCAGGCTGTAGAATGTGCGCGATGACTTGAATACCGGTGACAATGTCAGCCGCACGCTCCCGCATAAGGATGTCATCTGTTGTGATGTAAGGCTCACACTCGGCACCGTTAATGATCAGCGTTTTGATTTTCTGCCCTGACGTGTGGAGTTTGGCCGCCGTGGGAAAACCGGCACCGCCCAAACCGATAATACCGGCGGCACGGATCCGCAACAGTAAGTCGTCTTGACTTTGCCCGGCGTAATCCGGGCTGCCCTGATGTGCTATCCAGGTGTCTTTGCCATCAAGGTCAATGGTGATACACGGTTGCTCAAGTGGGGACGGATGAATGACCGGGTGTTGGCCTATTTGGGTGATAATTCCTGAAGACGGCGCATGTACCGGCGCGGAAATAGCCTGTGGGCTGTTTGCAATTAATTGTCCCTTGAATACATATTGACCGATGCTGACACAGGGTATTGCAGGTGAGCCTATGTATTGTTGTAATGGCACGATCAGTTGTGCTGGCAAGGGCATGGAACGTATCGGCTGTTGCAGCGACTGTGCTTTGTTTTCTGGCGGATAGATCCCACCCCGTAAATGCCAGACACGGTGTTTTGTCATTGGATGCTGCTCACAGGGATGCGGTTGAAGGCGACATGTCCGCCGCCTTGTGGTTTATCCCAAATCCAATCAATGTTCTTTGGTTTGACCGGAATCATATCAATGCAATCCACCGGACAGGGTTCTACACATAAATCACAGCCGGTGCATTCGTCGGCAATCACTGTGTGCATGAGTTTTGCTGCCCCCAGAATCGCATCAACCGGGCAGGCCTGAATACATTTGGTGCAACCGATGCATTCTTCTTCACGAATATAAGCCACATAAGGCAGGTCTTTTTCTACACCGTGTTCGGGGTTAAGGGGCAAGGGTTCGGTGCCCAGCAAGTCGGCCAGTTCATAAATGGTTGTTTTGCCCCCCGGCGGGCAGCGATTAATCGCTGCCTCATTATGGGCGATGGCATCGGCATAGGGTTGGCAGCCCGCAAAGCCGCATTGACCGCATTGGGTTTGTGGCAGCAGGGCATTAATCTTGTTAACCAGACCTTTGTCGTTAATCTTGAGCCGAAGGGCGACATAGTCCAGTAAGCTGCCAAATAGCAGCGCAAGACTCATGATGACCAGAATGGCTAGCAGGATATGCGTCATACCTTATTGCTCACGCCAATTAGAGTTTTACCAAACCACTGAAGCCCAGAAATGCCAGTGACATTAATCCGGCCGTAATGAGTGTGACCGACGCTCCTTGAAAGGGTTTGGGTACATCGATGACTGCAATCCGTTCTCGCATGGTGGAAAACAGTAACAGCACCAGGGAAAATCCAGCGGCGGCGCCAAAGCCATACAAAGCCGAATCAAAGAGTGTTGATCCGTCTTTTTTACTGTTTAATAAAGCGACACCGAGTATCGCACAGTTGGTTGTAATCAGTGGTAAAAACAAACCGAGTACCCGATGCAAGAGCGGACTGGTTTTGTGAATAATCATTTCCGTAAGTTGGACAGTAACGGCAATAACCAAGATGAACGCCAGTGTTCTTAAATACTGTAAATCAAGGGGGACCAAAATATAGCTGTAGGTGAGATAGCTCAACACCGATGAAATGGTCATCACAAACGTGGTTGCCAGTGCCATACCCAGTGCGCTTTCGACTTTGTTTGATACGCCCATAAACGGGCACAGGCCGAGAAACTGCACCAGTACAAAGTTGTTAACCAGAATGGTGCTGATCAGCACGAGGAAAATGTTTGTTTGTGACATGTTTGCCTTGGTGGTTCAAAGAATACAGAGACTTGCCCAGCGCCCACTGTCCACAATAGTGCAGGCTTTTTATTATCCTGCACAGGATTATTTCAGACAAGAACGGCCCCGGAAAATTCCGGCACGAATTGTTAACATCCCGTGCCATGGAAAGGCCCATGAATTTTCCGGCCTTTTTGTGTTTATTACTTGATGCGCATGCCCGGCAGTGCGCCGTCATCGGGACTGAGCAGCCAGATGTCTTTTCCACCGGGCCCGGCCGCCAGCACCATGCCTTCCGATAAGCCAAAACGCATTTTTCGTGGTTTCAGGTTGGCGACCATAACGGTTAATCGGCCGACCAGTTCTTCGGCTTGATAGGCTGACTTAATGCCCGCAAACACCGTGCGCGGTTTTTCTTCGCCGATATCCAGCGTTAATTGCAGTAATTTGTCGGCATTTTCGACTGCCTTAGCGCTCAGAATACGGGCAACACGCAGGTCAATTTTGACTAAATCATCCAGTTCGATTTCTGTTGCCAGCGCTTCCTGGGGTGACGTGCTTGTGGCTGGGTATTGTGAAGGTGCTTGATGGGCATCAAGAGCGGCTACGTCAGATTTTGATTCTTCCAGCATGGCGGTAATTTTTTCGTCCTCGACGCGGTTCATTAAGGCTTTAAAAGGCTTGATGCTATGTTGGCTTAATACGCTGTTTTTATCGCTCCAGCACAGGGGCGGAATGTTGAGGAAAAGCTCGCATTTTTCCGCCATGGCCGGTAAAACCGGTTTTAAATAGAGCATCAATAGCCGGAAAAGATTAAGCGCGGTCGAGCACACGTCCTGCAAAAGTTGCGCTGAACCGTCTTCTTTGGCCAGAATCCAGGGTTTTTTCTCATCAATATACTGGTTGGCCTGATCAGCCAGCGCCATGATTTCGCGTATGGCTTTAGAAAACTCGCGCTGTTCATAATGGTTTGCTATGGTGTCACCGGCCATTTGAAACTGACTGATCAGTGCGGGTTCGGTAATAGTGACTGAAAGTTGGCCGGCAAATTTTTTATGGATAAAACCGGCGCAGCGACTGGCAATGTTAACAAATTTGCCAATCAGATCAGCATTGATACGTTGGCTGAAATCGTCCAGATTCAAATCAAGATCACTGACCCGGCTGGTGAGTTTTATCGCAAAATAATAACGCAGGTATTCTGGATCGAGGTGATTTAAATAGGTGCTGGCTTTAATAAAGGTACCACGTGATTTTGACATTTTCTGACCATTAACGGTCAAAAATCCGTGCGCGAAAATGGCACTTGGTGTACGGAAGCCGGCGCCAGTGAGCAAGGCCGGCCAGAACAAGGCGTGAAAGTTGACAATGTCCTTGCCGATAAAATGGTACAACTCAGTGCTGCTGTTTTGTGCCCAGTATTCGTCAAAATTCAGGTCTGACTGGCGATCGCACAGATTTTTGAAACTGGCCATGTAACCCATTGGCGCATCAAGCCATACGTAGAAATATTTCCCGGGCGCATCAGGAATTTCAAAACCAAAATAAGGCGCATCGCGGCTAATGTCCCAGGGTTTAAGTCCCGATTCAAACCATTCGGCCAGTTTGTTGGCGATTTCTTCTTGTAAATGACCGGCGCGGATCCACTGCGCCAGCATGTCCTTGAAATTGGGCAGGTTAAAGAAATAGTGTTCGGATTCTTTTTGAATCGGGGTGGCGCCTGACAGGGTAGAGTAGGGATTTATTAATTCATGGGCGTCGTAGGTGGCGCTGCATTGTTCGCAGTTATCGCCGTATTGATCGGCGGCCCCACAGCGGGGGCAGTTGCCTTTAATAAAACGATCGGCAAGAAACAGCTGTTTTTGCGGGTCAAACAGTTGAGAAATTTTACGCGTGCTGATGTGGCCTTGGTCACGATTTTTAAGATAAATCGCATTGGCAAACAGCCGGTTTTCGTCTGAGTGCGTGGAGTAATAATTATCAAACTGGATATGAAAACGCCTGAAATCGTCCTGATGTTCACGATTAACCTGTGTAATCAGTGCCTCGGCAGAAATGCCCAGTTGTTCCGCCTTGAGCATGACGGCGGTGCCATGCGTATCGTCGGCGCAGACATAGGTACAGGTCTCCCCGCGCATTTTCTGAAAACGTACCCAGATATCGGTTTGAATGTACTCCAGCAAATGGCCGATATGAATGGGACCATTGGCATAGGGCAGGGCAGAGGTGACCAGGATTCTTCTTGGTGTTGTTCGTGGCGTTAAATTTGGCATGATAAGGTGAGCGGCTCGTTTCGGGTAGACCGCCAAATATAACGATACCCGACGGGTAAAACAATTTTTTCTCGCAAGGCAAGCGTGTATCATGCCAGCTTTTTAACCCCAGCATACAGATACAAGGTGTTGACAGTCATGAGCATCAAGGCAGACAAGTGGATTCGCCGCATGGCGCAAGAACAAAACATGATTGAGCCGTTTGAAGCAAATCAGGTGCGCTTCAAGGGTGATGAAAAAATCATTTCCTATGGCACATCAAGTTATGGGTACGACGTGCGTTGTGCTCGTGAATTCAAGATTTTTACCAATATCAATTCGGTGACGGTTGACCCCAAGAACTTTGATGAATCCAGTTTTGTTGATGTGGTGGGCGATGTCTGCGTGATTCCACCTAATTCTTTTGCGCTGGCGCGCACGGTGGAATATTTTCGTATCCCACGTAATGTACTGACCATTTGTCTGGGCAAATCCACTTACGCGCGTTGTGGCATTATTGTAAATGTCACGCCGCTTGAGCCCGAATGGGAAGGGCATGTCACGCTGGAGTTTTCCAACACAACCAATCTGCCTGCGCGTATTTATGCCAATGAAGGCGTGGCGCAAATGCTCTTTTTTGAGTCGGATGAAGTGTGTGAGGTGTCGTACAAGGATAGGGGTGGAAAATACCAGGGCCAACAAGGCGTCACTTTGCCTAAGGCCTGACTTGTTCACGCCATGACACGGATTTTATTTTATCTGTAAAGAGCGCAGCGTGATCACATAGTGGTTGTTATCCACTTCTTTTTGTTCCAGCCTGACCAGAGCGTAGTCGAATTGCGGTGCAAACCAGATGCTGGTTTGTTTGCCGTCACGATTGTTGCTGCGAATCACTTTGATGGTAGACAACAGCCCTAAGGGTGTTTGAAGGTTCTCCGTGCCGATCACTTTAAAGGCATAGAGATTAAGTTTCTGTTTGTAAATCACTGTGTATTCAAAACTCTTTTTACCGGCGATCAGATCACAGCGTAAGGCCAGCTGAAAACTCAAAGGATCATAACCGGGCGCGGTAATGGCCAATTTCGTGTTGTCAGCCTTATGACGTGATGCAACCTGTTGCCCGGTCCAGTCAAAGACTTGCTCATCAATCACTGAATTTTTGAATAGATTACTTTTACTGCGCGAATAATGGTTTGGCACGGGCAAACAACCGTTCCAGTGCAGTTGAGTTTCTTCCTGAATAAGGGTGCCCAGTACTTTGCCTTCAAAGCGTAAGCGTGCGCGACCAGAATTCTCGAATTTCAGCGTGCGCACGGCGCTGCCCTTAAGCGCAACGGGCAACCATTGGGCATCGTAGGTGGCGGTAAAGGCTTTGGGCTGTGACTGCAACTCTTGACTGTGGGCGAAAGATGAAAGAATCAAAGCGCAAAACAAGAGTAGTTTTTTCATTGGGGCAGGGGAATCCTTATTCCAGTGCGTAGTGTGTGTAATCAGACCGTCTGAATTTCAGACCACTCGGCGGCAAGGGCGTGTGATCTGCCAGGAAGAGCTTGCCATTGCGTAAGGTTATTTTTTTATTGATGATCCATTGTATACACAAAGGATAGAGCTGATGTTCTTCTTTTTGTACCCGTGCTGCAAGTGTCTCTTCCGTATCCTCGGGCAGAACGGCGATTTCAGTCTGCGCAATAACCGGTCCGCCATCCAGCTCTTCAGTAACAAAGTGCACACTGCAACCATGCGTCAGTGCGTGATCTTGCAAGGCGCGTTGATGGGTTCGTGTACCTTTGTAGAGGGGTAACAATGAGGGGTGGATGTTAATTAACTTGCCCTGAAGCGCGTGAATAAAGGACGCCGATAAAATACGCATGAATCCAGCCAGAACAACCAGGTCAGGTTGATAGGGTGCCAGGGCAGTGAGCAGCGCCTGATCAAAGGTGTCACGACTGGCATGGCCGGTGTGATCAATCACTACGGTCGGTATGCCGCTCAAACGCGCGCGCTCCAGTCCTTTGGCATCGGCTTTATTGCTGATGACGACTGCAATGCTTGCAGTGAGCGTTTGCATTTTTATAGCGTCTATCAGCGCCTGAAGGTTCGAACCCTTACCGGATATTAATACGGCTATGGAAAATGCAGATGAGGCAGGCATGTCTTTCTCTAAGCAGAAAATGAAACATAAGGTTCAGCGCTGCTGCCCGGCGTGATTGAGCCAATCACCCACGCATTTTCGCCCGCAGATTTAAGAAGGGCCAAAGACTTTTCAACGTGTTCAGCCGCCACACAAAGGACCATACCCACACCGCAGTTGAATGTGCGGTACATTTCAGGTGTTTCTACATCGCCTTTTTCCTGCAACCAGTTAAAAATGGCCGGCCATTGCCATGAGTGCGTATCAATATCGGCACAGGTATTGGGGGGTAGAACCCGTGGCAGATTTTCAGTGAGCCCGCCGCCGGTGATATGGGCCATGGCGTTAATGGGCACTTCCTTGAGTAAACGCTGAATGGATGAAACATAAATACGCGTCGGTGCGAGCAGCAGTTCGGCCAGAGAGGCGCCGTCAAGGCTGTCATCAAGTGACGACTGCGAGTGGCTCAGTATTTTGCGAATCAGTGAATAACCGTTGGAATGAGGGCCTGAGGAACCTAATGCGATGAGTACGTTACCGGCACTGACTTTAGAGCCATCAATGATTTTGGCTTTCTCGACTATCCCGACGCAGAAACCGGCGAGATCATAATCGTCGCCATGATACATACCTGGCATTTCGGCGGTTTCGCCGCCTACCAGCGAGCAACCGGCTTGTTGGCAGCCTGTGCCAATACCGGCAATAACGCTGGCAGCGGTATCAACATCGAGTTTACCGGTGGCGTAGTAATCGAGGAAAAACAAGGGTTCTGCCCCGCAGACAAGCAAATCATTTACGCACATGGCCACCAGATCAATGCCAATGGTGTCATGTTTGTTCAAATCAATGGCGAGTTTGAGTTTGGTGCCCACGCCATCGGTGCCCGAAACCAGTACGGGTTTTTCATAACCCTGAGGGACTTCGAACAGCGCGCCGAAACCACCGAGTCCACCCAGTACTTCAGGGCGTTTTGTTTGACGACTGATGCCCTTGATGCGTTGAACCAGGGCATTCCCGGCATTGATATCAACACCTGCATCACGATAGGTCAGGGAGGGTTTCTTCATAAGCATCTCGGACTGGGAGGGTTAGTAGCCGGCCTAAAGCCATGGTTGGCGTCGTGGACTGGGTTCCAGACGCATGACGCATTAGTGGCGTAGTTTATCAGTTAGCGGGCACTTCACCAATTATCGGCAATAAAAATCAATAGAGACACTATAATTCAGCCAAGGCGCTGCCAAATTACAGTTACTTAAACAGTATTTATAAGGGGAGAAAAAATGGAAGGACGACGTGTCGGTGAATCAGGGTCTGTTGTTACATACTACCGCAGTGATCGTTTTTACAGTGAGCAAGGTGGTTGGTACGCCAAACTGCGCGAAGGTGATGAGCTGGGCCCCTTCGAATCCAAAGAAGACGCCAAACAAGCGCTTGCGGATTTTATCGAGTTATACAAGCAGAACAATCCAGGGGCTTAGAACAGGTTCTTGGTGCTTGTTTTGACATCTATTGAGTCAAACACCAAAGACAGTTGTCAGCGTTAACTATTTAATTGGCGCGGTGTATATTGTTTTTTCGCCCGCTGTTGTGGGTGTCTGAAAATAAAAATGACTCTATAGGGAGAAAAACATGTTCTATCTGGCGCATTTTTTTGCAGGGGTGTTTTTGGTCAATGGGGTGCCGCATTTTGTGCACGGTATTTCCGGCCAGGCGTTTCAAAGCCCCTTTGCACGACCACCGGGGGTAGGGGAGTCATCGCCCATCATCAATGTGTTGTGGGGTTCGTTTAACTTTATTGTGGGATATGCGCTGTTCAAGAGTTTTGGTGGCGTCACGCTTGCGTTGAATCTCGATACCTTGCTTGTGGTGATGGGGGCGCTTTCAACCGCGCTGAGCTTGTCATGGCATTTTCACCGGGTAAGACATAAAGCTGATTTGAAAAAATAGAATATCAGATCGGCGTGATGCCAGCATAAGTGCCTATCGCCCAGAGATATCGTTTTCTTTCCGGCGGATATTTGATTTTATTGACGCCCCGAAGATCGCCCTGATTGAGCAAATGACAAGCTGGCACAGATTATTTCGGTACTTCACTTAAGGGAATATCTAACGCTTCAGCTATGCCTTTACCGTAAGCGGTGTCTGCTTTCAGACAATTACTGATGTGACGGATTTGAATAGCGCGTGGAGCGTCACCAAGTGAGCGCGCGGTATTTTCAAAGAGCACCTGCTGTTCTGCAGGTGTCATTAAGCGGAACAAGGCACCGGGTTGCGAGTAGTAATCCGCATCTTCACGATGATTCCAGTGATCAGCCGCACCATGCAAAGCCAGAGGTGGTTCGCTGAAGTCGGGCTGTTCCTGCCATTGGCCTTCACTGTTTGGCTAATAAGCGAGTAATCCGCCATGATTACCGTCAACGCGCATTGCGCCGTCACGGTGATAACTGTGCACAGGGCAGCGCGGCGCAGCGCATTCACGGGAATAAGGTGGTGATTTACGCCTAAACGATAACGTTGCGCATCACCGTAAGAAAAGAGGCGGCCTTGCAGCATTTTATCGGGCGAGAAAGCTATTCCGGGCACGATATTGGCCGGATTAAATGCCAACTGCTCGACTTCCGCAAAGAAGTTTTCCGGGTTACGGTTCAGCTCCAGCTCCAGCTCCAGCTCCAGTACGCCCACTTCAATCAGCGGGTAGTCCTTGTGTGGCCATACCTTGGTGAGATCAAAGGGGTGATAGGCAACCGTCGCCGCCTCTTTTTCTGGCATGATTTGTACACACAGGGTCCATTTTGGAAAATCACCTTTTTCAAGGCTTTCATGCAGGTCCCGCTGATGGCTTTCGCGATCTTTGCCAATGAGTGCTTCTGCTTCGGCATCATTGAGATTCTTGATGCCCTGTTGGGATTTAAAATGGAATTTTACCCAGTAACGTTTATTTGCGGCGTTAATAAAACTGAAGGTGTGGCTGCCAAAGCCGTGCAGGTGTCGATACGTTGCAGGAATGCCCCGATCACTCATCACAATGGTGATCTGATGCAAGGCTTCGGGGAGTGAAGTCGAGAAATCCCAATTGTTTTTGGCACTGCGTAAATTGCTGCGCGGATCGCGTTTTACGGCATGGTTCAGATCAGGAAACTTTAAGGGGTCACGCAAAAAGAACACGGGCGTATTGTTGCCAACCAAATCCCAGTTGCCTTCTTCGGTGTAAAACTTCAGTGCAAAACCGCGAATATAGCGTTCGGCATCGGCCGCCCCACGTTCGCCCGCCACGGTGGTAAAACGGGCGAATAAATCGGTTTTTTTGCCGACCTTGGAAAATAGTTTGGCACGGGTGAATTTTGTAATGTCGTGTGTGACGGTGAATGTGCCATAAGCACCTGAGCCCTTGGCATGCATGCGGCGCTCAGAAATAACTTTCCGGTCAAAGTGCGCCAGTTTTTCCAAAAACCAAACATCCTGCAACAGCTGCGGCCCGCGTGGACCGGCGGTTAAAACATGCTGATTATGTGCAACGGGACAACCGGCATTGGTGGTGAGCTTTTTTTATCGCTCATGGCAAATATCCTTATAGGGGTATGGTTTTTTTGTTGGCAAGGGCAGATTATTTTTTCCAGAAAGCCCATTAAAGCCGGTACTTTTTTGTACCGCAAGGGCGGAATAAACCAACATTTTTCAGGGTTTATGTCGCACCAGCATCATTAGGCTTAGCGTGCAATGCAGACACTCAGAACGGAAATTTTTTATTATGACGGGTGTGTAAAAAATTTTAAGCATTCATTCTGTGCTTTGCTTGCAGCCTTTCCCACTGTTCTATTCCACCGGGGGTGATTTTAAAAAATGGATGGGCCAGAGGATTCGCCAGCGTTTTATTTATTTCATACAAAGAAGGCGCGCGATTTTTTAGCTTATTTAGAAGGTGCGCCCATTCATAATCAATTTGTCCACGCTGAACAGGCATTAATGGAAAAACATCTGTACTGACAATTTTCGTTGCATCGAAACTAAAACTGCGCTGCTCTGCCTCAATGAATACTGCATGCAAATAACAGCCGATCGCTAAAACAGGCTCGTCCGTGTTACGAAAGCGAATCAACTGGGGGTGTGCCTTATAACCCTTGGTTTCACCAAGCAGCACCTTTTGCGCCAGCAGGCCTTCGCGCCATAAAGCAACAAGGCCCATTGAATCGAGGTATTTTGGGTGTATTGACCACAGTCGCACAGGCACTTCCTCGGAAAGTTTTTACGTTATGAAGCCCGATGCTGGGCGCTGCATTATTATCTGTGCTTCCTGCGGGTTCGCAAGCATCTTCTTTGAGAAATTCAATAACAAAGGTTAAGCTGTTTAATGTTTTTTGTGGGTTAAAAGTACAGAAATTCTGGGCACAGCGGGACAGGTTACGCTGTGTATATGACTGAGGCAATATGACTAAAGTAATAGGAAGACATTATGCTTAATCGTGTCTGGCCGGCGTTATTTTTGCTGGCCTTTGTGAGTTGTGTTTATCAGGCCATAACGGGGCATCCCGATGTTGTCGCGCAAACGATAGACGCGAGCTTTAAAGCGGCTAAATCAGCCGTAGACATCGCCATAGGTTTGGTCGGCCTCTTGTGTTTTTGGTTAGGCTTGTTTCAGATTGCTGAAAAAAGCGGTTTAACCGATAAACTGGCCTGGGTATTAAGCCCTTTGTTTCAACGACTCATGCCCGGAGTGCCTGCGGGGCACCCTGCCATTGGTTCGGTAACGTTAAATATGGCCGCCAATATGCTGGGCCTGGATAACGCCGCTACGCCCATGGGTTTAAAAGCCATGAAAGATTTGCAAACACTCAATTCCACGCCTGATACCGCAACGAATGCGCAGATTTTATTTTTGGTGATTAATACTTCCTCGGTAACGCTGATCCCCGTCAGTATTTTTATGTACCGTGCGCAGTTTCATGCAGAAAACCCTGCCAGCGTGTTTTTACCTATTTTATTGGCAACCAGCGCCTCAACGTTGGCAGGCATTTTATCAGTTGCGTGGATGCAAAAATTAAAACTGTGGGACCGAGTGATTCTGACCTATGCCGCAGGTTTTTCACTGCTGCTGGCGGCCTTGATGAGCGTGATGGTGACCTTGCCCCTAGACGCCTTAAGTGCGCGCTCGGCTTTGATTGGAAACATGGCCTTGTTTGGCATTATTGTGCTGTTTTTGGTCGTGGGCTGGCATAAAAAAGTGGCCTTGTACGATGAATTTATCACCGGCGCCAAGCAAGGTTTTGACCTGGCCGTAGGGTTGATTCCCTTTTTGGTCGCCATGTTGGTGGCGGTATCCATGGTGCGTGCCTCTGGCCTGTTAAGTGTTGTGTTAGATGTTATTGCCAAAGGAGTTGGTTTTCTGGGGTTGAATACGGACTTTGTTCCCGCCTTAACTACCGCACTGATCAAACCTTTTTCCGGCAGTGGTGCGCGCGCAACAATGCTCGAAACCATGCAAACCTACGGTGTTGATTCCTTCCCCGCGCTGGTGGCTGCAACCATTCAAGGCTCAAGTGAAACGACGTTTTATGTATTGGCTGTGTATTTTGGCGCGGTAGGTATTCGCAAAGAACGGCATGCGCTGGCCTGTGGTTTGTTTGCCGATTTTGTCGGCGCTGTGGTTGCTATTTTGGCGGCGTATCAGTTTTTTCATGTTTAAGGCGGCAGTGTTTACTGCCAATGTGCCATGGTCATAAATCAAAGACCTGACCCCTTGACGCTGCTGACCCCTTGACGTGCATGACCCCTTGACCGTGCACTGCGTCGGGTGATCCGCGAGGAGC
>Ga0209873_1000044_pt1 | contig 18462 bp, 17 predicted proteins | sample GWRWT2_30Apr14_FD_187186 | JGI IMG/M metagenome (GOLD analysis project Ga0209873, IMG submission 187186) | Sand microcosm microbial communities from a hyporheic zone in Columbia River, Washington, USA - GW-RW T2_30-Apr-14 (SPAdes) (version 2) | ecosystem: Engineered > Artificial ecosystem > Sand...
CTTCAGCGCGTGACAGCATGTCGCGCACCATCGACGAATCCCAGCTCTTGCTCATCAGCGCGGCCTTGGCCACAGGCGGCGTCGGCGAGGTCTTGATGGTCTCGATGAACTCGTCGATGTTGGCCAGCGCCACGGCCAGGCCTTCGAGCACATGGCCGCGTTCGCGCGCCTTGCGCAACTCGAACACCGTGCGGCGCGTGACCACTTCGCGGCGATGCTCCAGGAAAATCGCCAGCAGGTCCTTCAGGTTGCACAGCTTGGGCTGCCCATCGATCAGGGCGACCATGTTGATGCCGAAGGTGTCCTGCAGCTGCGTCTGCTTGTACAGGTTGTTCAGCACCACTTCGGGCACTTCGCCGCGCTTGAGGTCAATCACCACCCGCATGCCCGATTTGTCGGACTCGTCCTGGATGTGGCTGATGCCTTCGATCTTCTTCTCGTTGACCAGCTCGGCGATGCGCTCCAGCAGGCTCTTCTTGTTGACCTGGTAAGGGATCTCGTCAACGATGATCGACTGACGGTTGCCCTTGTCGATGTCTTCGAAGTGAACCTTGGCGCGCATCACCACGCGGCCGCGGCCCGTGCGGTAGCCATCGCGCACGCCGCTCAGGCCATAGATGATGCCGGCGGTGGGGAAGTCGGGCGCCGGGATGATCTCCATCAGCTCGTCGATGGTGGCGGCCGGGTTTTTCAGCAAATGAAGGCAGGCGTCCACGACCTCGTTGAGGTTGTGTGGCGGGATGTTGGTGGCCATGCCCACGGCAATGCCCGACGAGCCGTTGACCAGCAGGTTGGGCACGCGGGTGGGCATCACCAGCGGTTCTTTTTCAGAGCCGTCGTAGTTGGGCCCGAAGTCGACCGTTTCCTTGTCCAGGTCGGCCAGCAACTCGTGCGCGATCTTGGACAGGCGGATTTCGGTGTACCGCATGGCGGCGGCGTTGTCGCCGTCGACCGAACCGAAGTTGCCCTGGCCGTCGACCAGCATGTGGCGCAGCGAGAAGTCTTGCGCCATGCGCACGATGGTGTCGTACACCGCACTGTCGCCGTGCGGGTGGTACTTGCCGATCACGTCGCCCACGATGCGGGCGGACTTTTTATACGGCCGGTTCCAGTCGTTGTTGAGCTCGTGCATCGCGAACAGAACGCGACGGTGCACGGGTTTCAATCCATCGCGCGCGTCGGGCAGGGCGCGGCCCACGATCACGCTCATGGCGTAGTCGAGGTACGAACGCCGCATCTCCTCTTCGAGGCTGATGGGCAGGGTTTCCTTGGCGAATTGGGTCATGCGAGGCGTATATCCAGGCGGAAGGTAACTTCGGGATTGTAATTGGCCGCTCTTGTAGTCCCAGCGCAACATCTCGCAACGTGTTTCGCTCTCTTTGAAGGGATGGCTTGAGTGAAATATTGGCTATGGCACAATCGAAACCGTTTTCTCACCCTAGGGGCATCCCTTGGTTTTTTGTCAAGCGATTGACCACCAAGGCCCTGGTAAGAGTTCAGTCATTTCTGCCCGAATGGGCTTCCGCGGCGTTGCGCTGCGTCTATTTTTTGAGGATCTGCATGAACAAACTCAATAACGTTGCGGCTCTGTTCGCCTTGGTCGCCATGACGGCCTCGATGGGCGCTTCAGCTCAAAATGTCAACAACTGGGTTTCGTCCGATGGCAAGCCCGTGAAGAACGGCACCAACGAACTGTGCTGGCGCGACAACTTCTGGACGCCTGAGACCGGCATCCAGGGTTGCGACGGCGTGCCTCCTCCTCCTGCCGCTCCCGTGGCTGCACCCGCTCCTGCACCTGCAGCAGCCCCAGCTCCTGCTGTCGTGCCAGTGCCCGTTCCCCAGACTGAAAAGGTCAGCTTCGCTGCTGATGCCTTTTTCGACTTCGACAAGGCTGTGCTCAAGCCCGAAGGCAAGGCCAAGCTGGACGACCTGACCGACAAGGTCAAGGGTCTGAACCTGGAAGTCATCATCGCCGTGGGTCACACCGACTCCAAGGGCGCCGATGCCTACAACCAGAAGCTGTCGGTTCGCCGCGCTGATGCCGTCAAGGCCTATCTGACGACCAAGGGCTTCGAAGCCAGCCGCGTCTACACCGAAGGCAAGGGCGAAGCCCAGCCTGTGGCCGACAACAAGTCCGACGCCGGCCGTGCCAAGAACCGCCGCGTTGAAATCGAAGTCGTGGGCACCCGCACCAAGTAATTGGTTCTGCCTCGACAACTTGTTTGTCATGCTGAAAACCCCGCTCCGGCGGGGTTTTTTCATGGGTAGGCACGGCACAATACACCCCATCAGGGGAGCCCATCAGTGTGATTGCCTCGCGGGGTAAAACACCGCAAACTGCCTGGCACAGGGAGTGTCATTGAATGGAGTGGTTCCAATGGATCACGTTCACGTTGACCCCGTCTCTTCCACCTTGTCCCGGCGTGCCACCGTTGCTTTGATGGTGGCCATGGCCTTGGCGGCCATGGTCGGTTTGGTGGCGTGGGGTCCGGTAGGTTTGGTGCCTCACATGCACCACTTTGTGGATGAAGGCCGGTGGATGGGCGTGCCCAATGGCATCAATGTCCTCAGCCATGTGCCGCTGATCCCGATTGGCCTGTGGGGCATCTGGCGTGTCAGCCGTTTGCCTTCGAATGAACCGCTGCGCTGGATCTGGGGCTGGTTCTTCTTGTGCCAGATGCTGGCCACCCTGGGCGGCATGTTCTACCACCTGGCGCCCAGCGATTCGGCCTTCATCTGGGATCAGGTGCCCAAGTCGGCGGCCTGCTCCCTGTTTGCTTTTGCTTTCCTGGCCGAGCGGATTGACCGCCGCTGTGGCGAGTCTGCGGCCATTGCCACCGCCCTGATCGCTTCCTTGCTTGGCGGCATCTGGTGGCTGTACAGCCTTCACCACGAAGGCGTGGGCGATCTGCGCCCTTTGATCTGGCTGGAGATGCTGCCGGTGTTGCTGGTGGCCACTGGTGCCTGGACGCTCAGCGGGCATCTGCTTTCAAGGCAGGATTGGATGCGCTCGCAGATCAGCTTTGTCGTGGCTCAAACGGTGGACTGGACCGATGGCGCCGTGTTCGACCTGACGCACCAGTCCATTGGCGGCCATTCCGTGCGTCACCTGGCGCTGGCCGCCTGTGTGGGCTGGGTAGCCTATCGCCTGGGGCAAGAAACTGTCAGGCCGCAGAAAAAGACCGCCTCTGAGGCGGTCGTGGAATCCAGCACGCTGGAAGCGGTGTCCTGATCACTGGCCTGGACCACTGATCACACCAGCGTGACGTCCTTGCCACTGAGGCGCTTGGCCAGTTGCGTGGCCATGCGGTTGACGATGCCATAGATCGACAGCTGCGGGTTGGCGCCGATGCTGGTCGGGAACACCGACCCATCGTGCACCGACAGGTTCTTGATCTGCCAATGCACCCCGTCCGGCTTGACCACACCTTGCTGCTCGGTGCCACCCATGCGGCATCCGCCCATGATGTGCGCGCTGCCAGCGCCGGTCAGTTGCGACTTCATGTCGAGCTTCTCGATGCCTGCCTTGGCTTCGGCCCAACTGGTGTAGTGCGTGGCCTGTTCATGCAGAGGCAGGACGGATTTGGCGCCGGCCGCGAACTGGATCTCGGCCATGGACAAGAAGGCGCGGCGGAAGCCGTCCAGCACGTAGTCGGTCAGGGGGTAGTGCAGGACGGGTGAGCCGTCCAGCTTCAGGAACACTTCGCCACCGGAGGCGTCGGCGTGGAAGCCATCGCGGACCAAGGCCAGCATCATCTGGGTGTTGGGATAGTGTTTGAAGCGCTCGGCCAGGGTGGCGCCCATGCCGCCCAGCAGCTTGGAGGTCAGCCCGGGATGGATGGGTGTGGCCTCCAGCTTGTAGCCGATGGGGCCGTCAATGGCCTGTGTGTACAGGAAATGATCGGAGTAGATGGACTGAGGCGCGCCGGCCCAGCCTTCGATCTTCTGCTCGAACACGGCCGATGAAAACGCCACCGGGTGCACGAAGGTGCGCTTGCCCAGCAGGTCGTGGGGATCGGGGGCCTTGGAGCGCTTGAGCAGGGCGGGCGAGTTGATGGCGCCGCCCGACACCACGTAGTGCTTGGCCGTGATGTGCATGACCTTGTCATTCACACGATCGCCATTGATGGTCACGCCGACGCACTGCAGGGACTTGACCTCGCCGTTGTCGATCTCGAATTTTTCGGCGCGGGTTTGGTGGAACAGGCGAGCGCCCGCTTCAAGCGCGGCCGGGATGGTGGTCACCAGCATGGACTGCTTGGCGTTGGTGGGGCAGCCCATGCCGCAGGAGCCCAGGTTCCAGCAGCCCTTGACGTTGCGGGGAATGACGTGGGCGGCGATGCCCAGCTTGGTGGCGCCGGTGCGCAGGATTTCGTTGTTGGCGTTGGGCGCGGCTTCCCAGGCGGTCATGTTCAGCCGTTGCTCGGCTTGCGTGAACCAGGGTGCCAGGGCTTCGACGTTGAAGTCCTTCAGGCCGAAGTGCTCTTGCCAGTATTTGAGGGTGGTGGGCGGGGTGCGGAAAGAACTGGTCCAGTTGACCACGGTGGTGCCCCCAACGCAGCGGCCTTGCAGCAAGGTCAGGCCCTTGTCCAGCGTGGCGCGGGTGCCGCCTTCCTGGTAGAGCTGGGCATAGGCTTCGGACTCTTTCTGATTGAAGTCGGAGCTGGTCTTGAGCGGACCTTCTTCGATCAGCACGACGTCCAGGCCGGCCTTGGTCAGCAGTTCGGCCGTGATGCCGGCGCCAGCGCCGGTGCCCACGATGACGACATCGCAGGTGATTTTTTCAGGCAGGCCCAAAGCGCCATCGGTGGTCTTCCAGCCGCGCTCGATGCCGGCGCGGAACGGGTCAGGCAATTTGCTCATATGTCGAGAGGGCCGGGGTAGCCGGTCAGTGCCCAGTTGTCGGGGTTCGTGAAAAAAGCGATGCAGGTGAGGTCACGCACGGCGTGGTAACTCAGCATCGTGGTGGGCAGCGTGTGGATGCGCATGCTTTCCAGAGCCTCCGAGATTTCCTCGGTGCTGGCCTTGGCCCAGGAACTGCTCAAGCCGGTCACCATCAACCTGGTTGGGGCATTGACCAGCAGGCCCAGCAATGCAGCCAGCTCGCCTTGGGCGCTCGAGGGCATGGTCTGGATGACTTGGTTCAGTCGGACCATCTGGCCTTCGAGCTTGGCTTCGCGGGCGGTGGGATCGGTGGGCAGCATGTCGGCCAGGACCGCTCTGGCCACACCTTTGAGCACTTCTTTGCCGGCGTCGGTGAGGGCGCCATTGGTGAAGCCGCGGTTCCAGAAAACAGCGCCGCCGAGGGCTGCGCCAACGGCACCCAGGGCGAGGGCTGACTTGAGCAGCCAACGGCGCTTGGGCGAGCTGGGTGGGGTGGTGTCTTTCAAGGTCATGCGAATATTGTGCCTTGCGGTCCAGCCTGCTCCACCCCGTGGATCACCGGCGTTTCCCCTGCATTGCGCCGAATCTGAATCACGGTGTGTGCAAAGTTACCGCGCTTCAAGGGAATACCCTGAACTGACTATGTTGCAAAATGAATGCAGTGTTTCAAGCTGGCGTCTTGGGTGATGCCCAGCCGATGAAATGTTCTGTTTATCAAGTGAGAGGCTCGCAAATGGCAATGTCCAAACCGTGGTTGGCGCAGTACGAAGCTGGTGTCCCTGCTGAGATCAACCCAGGTGAGTACAACTCACTGGTTGATTTGCTGGATCAGGCATTCCGAGAACATGCTCGCCGCGACATCGCTGCTTTCATGGAGGTGCGATGGACTTTCGCGCAGGTCGACGAGATGTCGCGTGCCTTGGCCGCTTGGTTGCAGGCACAGGGCCTGTCCAAGGGCGCACGCGTGGCCTTGATGATGCCCAACGTGCCGCAGTACGTGGTGGCGATCGCTGCGGTGTTGCGTGCCGGTTATGTGGTGGTCAACGTCAACCCGCTGTACACGCCGCGTGAGCTGGAGCACCAGTTGAAGGACTCGGGCGCCGAGGCCATCGTCATCCTGGAGAACTTCGCGGTGACCTTGCAGGACGTGATCGCGCGCACGCCGGTCAAGCACGTGGTGCTGGCCGCAATGGGCGACATGCTGCCTGGTCTGAAAGGCCCGCTGGTCAACTTCGTGGTGCGCCACGTCAAGAAAATGGTGCCGGCCTTCAGCCTGCCCAATGGCGGCCCCATCAAGGTCACGCCATTCAAGAAGGCTCTGTCGCAAGGCGCTTCAAACAAGTACACCCGCCCCACCTTGACGCCGAACGACGTGGCCTTCTTGCAGTACACCGGTGGCACCACCGGTGTGTCCAAGGGCGCGACGCTGTTGCACAGCAATGTGGTGGCCAACATTCTTCAGAACGAAGCCTGGTTCAAACCCGAGCTGGCCAAGCTGGGCAATCAGCCGCTGGTGGCCGTCTGCGCTTTGCCGCTGTATCACATCTTCTCGCTGACGGTGTGCTATTTCATGGGGGCACGGATGGGCAGCATGAACATCCTGATCCCCAATCCGCGCGATCTTCCCGGTGTCATCAAGACGCTGGGCAACTACCGCGTCAACCAGTTCCCCGCCGTCAACACGCTGTTCAACGCGCTGGCCAACCACCCCGACTTCGCCAAGCTTGATTTCTCTGGCCTGAAGGTGTCGATGGGCGGTGGCATGGCTGTGCAGCAGGCCACGGCCGAGAAGTGGCGCAAGGTGACGGGTTGTGCCATCGTTGAAGGCTACGGCTTGTCCGAGACCTCGCCCGTGGCCACGGCCAATCGCCTGGACAACACGGAGTTCAATGGCTCCATTGGCTATCCGCTGCCATCCACCGAGGTGGCGATCCTGGATGACGACGGCAACCATGTGGGCGTTGGCGAGCCAGGCGAGATCTGCATACGCGGTCCTCAGGTGATGGCGGGCTACTGGCAGCGCCAGGACGAAACCGCCAAGGTCATGACGGCCGATGGTTTCTTCCGCACGGGCGACATTGGCGTGATGGACGCCAATGGGCAGACCAAGATCGTGGACCGCAAGAAGGACATGATTTTGGTGTCGGGCTTCAACGTGTACCCGACCGAGGTGGAGCAGGTCGTGAGCCTGCATCCTGGCGTGCTGGAGTGCGCGGCCGTGGGTGTGCCCGATGAGAAGGCTGGCGAGGCGGTGAAGGTGTTCATCGTGCGCAAGGACCCGACCTTGACCGAGGCTTCGGTGGCCGAGTTCTGCAAGGAGCAGCTCACGGGCTACAAGCGGCCCAAGTACATCGAGTTCCGCAACGACCTGCCCAAGACCAATGTGGGCAAGATCCTGCGCCGCGAACTGCGCGACCAGAAGAAAGCCGCCTGAGCCTTGTCTTGAGTGATGCGATGAAGCGGGTCACTCTTCCTGGAGGAAGAGGGCCTGCAGATCGCTCAGGAAGTCGAAGCCTTTTTCGGTGGGCCAAGCCCGCTGAAGATCGCGCGCCAGCAAGCCCTTGGCCTCGGCCTCCTGCATCGCCTGCTGGATCGAGGTGATCGGCAGACCGGTGCGCTCGGTGAAGCGCGCCAGCTCGAAGCCTTCCTTCAAGCGCAAAGCGTTGAGCATGTACTCAAAGGGGCGCGCCTTCAGGCTGATGACGGTTTCGTTGGAGCAGGCCTGACCTTGCTGCGCCTGCGTCATGTAGGCCTGTGGTTCGCGCCAACGCACCTGCCGCACGATGCGGTCCGGGAAGCTGATCTTGGAATGTGCGCCCGCCCCGATGCCCAGGTAGTCGCCGAACTGCCAGTAGTTCAGGTTGTGCATGGCGCGGTGGCCTTTGCGCGCATAGGCCGAGATCTCGTAACGCTCCAGTCCCGCCAGGCCAGTGCCTTCGATGAGGCGGTCCAGCATGTCGAAGGCGGTGTCGTCATCCGGCAGGTCCTTGGGCGGCTGAGTGGCGAAGCGTGTATTGGGCTCCATCGTCAGGTGGTACAGCGACAGGTGCGGTGGCGTGAAGGCCAGGGCTTGTTGCAGGTCAGCGTCGAGGTCGGCCTGGCTCTGGCCGGGCAGGGCGTACATCAGGTCGAGGTTGAAGGTGTCGAAGCAGCTTTGGGCTTCTTCGACGGCGGCGATGGCTTGCGCGCGGTTGTGCACGCGGCCCAGGGCCTTGAGCTTGGCATCGTCGAAGCTTTGCACGCCGATGGACAGGCGGTTCACGCCAGCCTGGCGGAAGGCCTTGAAGCGGTCCTTTTCAAACGTGCCTGGGTTGGCCTCCAGCGTGACTTCGCAGTCCGGGTCGTAGGCCAGGCGCGCGCGGATGTCGGCTAGCAGGCGGTCGATGCCTTCGGGCGAGAACAGGCTGGGCGTGCCGCCACCGATGAAGATGCTGTGGATGCGGCGTCCCCAGATCTGGGGCAGCGCAGATTCCAGGTCGGCACACAGGGCGTCCAGGTATTGCGATTCCAGCGCTGGCGACAAGCCGGGTTTGGCGCCTGCCTTGTCGCCGTTGCCTTGAAATGGCACGAGGGGGATCGTGTGGGACGATGCCGCAGGTGTTTTGGTGGACAGCACCTCATGCGAATTGAAGTCGCAGTAAGGGCACTTCTTCAAGCACCAGGGCAGGTGTACATACAGCGACAGCGGCGGCAAGGCTTGCAGCGCGCCGGGACGGTGCAAGGTGATCACTTCACCAGGTCCCAGCGGGCGGTCATCAAGTCGCGCAGGCGCTCACAGGCCAGAGCGCGGTGGCTCACGGTGTTCTTGACCTCGGGGGCCAATTGCGCGGCGGACTGGTTGTACTGCGGCAGCCACAGCAGCGGGTCGTAGCCAAAGCCGTGTTCGCCTTGGGGCGCTTCCAGCAGGATGCCTTGCCAGTGGCCTTCGGCGATCAGCGGTTCAGGATCTTCGGCGTGGCGCACGGCGACCAGCAAGCAGGTGAAGTGCGCGCGGCGGTCGGCCTGGCCTTGCATCTGCTGGAGCAGCCAGGCGTTGTTGGCCGGGTCGATCAACTCGCGGCCTGCGGTGTCTTCGATCTGGCCATGGTCGCAGGCGTAGCGTGCCGAGCGCACACCGGGGGCGCCTTGCAGGGTCTGCACGCACAGACCCGAGTCGTCGGCGATGGCGGGGCCTTGGCCCAGTTGTGCCGCGTGCCGAGCCTTGGCCAGCGCGTTCTCCACGAAGGTGACGTGCGGCTCTTCGGCCTCGGGGATGCCCAGACTGCCTTGCGTGACCAGCTCCAAGCCCAAGGGCCCGATCAGGGCCTGCAGCTCGTGCAGTTTCTTGCCATTGTTGGAGGCCAGGATCAGTTTCATGGCTGGGCGAGTGCTTCGGATTGCAGGGTCACCAGGCGTTGGATGCCTTGGTCGGCCAGGGCCAGCAAGCTGTCCATCTCGGCGCGTGTGAAGGCCACGCCTTCGGCCGTGCCTTGCACTTCGATGAAATGGCCGGCGCCCGTCATGACGACGTTCATGTCGGTGTCGCAGTCCACGTCTTCCACGTACTCCAGATCGAGCAGAGGCGTGCCTTGCACGATGCCGACGCTGATGGCGGCGACGGGTTCGCGGATGGGCGTGGCCGTGATCTTGCCGTGCGCCAGCAGCCAGCTGACGGCGTCGTGCGCGGCCACGTAGGCGCCGGTGATGGCGGCGGTGCGGGTGCCGCCATCGGCCTGGATGACGTCGCAATCGAGGTGGATGGTGCGTTCGCCCAGCACCTTGAGGTCGAACACGGCCCGCAGCGAGCGGCCGATCAGGCGCTGGATCTCTTGCGTGCGGCCGTTCTGCTTGCCACGCGCGGCTTCGCGGTCATTGCGGGTGTGGGTCGAGCGGGGCAGCATGCCGTATTCGGCCGTGACCCAGCCTTCGCCACTGCCGCGCTTGTGCGGCGGCACGCGTTCTTCGACCGAGGCGGTGCACAGCACCTTGGTGTCACCAAAGGCGATCAGCACCGAGCCTTCGGCGTGCTTGGTGTAGCGGCGGGTGATGGTGACGGGACGCAAGGCGTCTGCCGCACGGTTTGTCGTGCGTTGATAAGCCATGGCGGGCTCCTGGAAAACGGGCGAGGAGACAGCCGCTTAATCGAGCTTAAGCGGCCATCAGGGCTTGTGGCCGCCCCGGGCCGAGCGCTTGATCGCCTCGTTGATCTCGCGGATCGAACGTTCGATTTCAGCCTCGTCCAGGTCGTCGGCATCGACATTGTCGCCTGGACCCATGCCACTGCCCACGCTGGCCTGGATGGTGGACGCGAAAACCTGGTCGCCCAGGTTGTCGGTCGAGGTGGAGGTGCCACCGTTGGCTTCATCGTTGCTGGCCGATTCCCACTCCATGGCGATGATGGTGACGTTGTCGCACTTGGGGCCGCCATTGCGCAGCGCTTCTTCGACCAGCTCTGGCACGGCATCAGAGATGGCGCGCGTGGTGAGGTGGCGGGTGATGACTTCATCATCGACCGTGCCCCACAGGCCGTCGGAGCACAGCAGTATGCGGTCGCCTTCTTGCAGCAGCAGCGGGCCGGCGGTGTCGACCACCGGCTTGCCGGGGCTGCCCAGGCAGGTGAACAGCACGTTGCGGTTGTAGCGGTCGTTCAACGGCACGACCGAGTTCAGCGTTTGCTGCAACTCGGAGTAGGAATGGTCGCGGGTGCGAGCGATGAGCTTGTCGCCGCGCACGAAGTACAGGCGCGAATCACCGCAGTGGGCCCAGTAGGCCGCGTTGCCTTGCATGATGCAGGCAACGATGGTGGTGCGGGGCGTGTCGATCAAGCCCTTTTCACTGGCGTAGCGCAGCAACTGGTGGTGGCCGGCCATGACGGCGTCTTGCAGAAAGCGCAGGGGGTCGGTCAGCGTGGGGCGGGCGTCGCGCTGGTAGAGCGCGGCCATGGTCTGCAAGGCCAGTTGCGAGGCGACTTCGCCTTCGGGGTGGCCGCCCATGCCATCGGCGAGGGCGAACAGGCCGGAATCCCGCGTGTAGCAGTAGCCCATGCGGTCTTCATTTTTCTCGCGGCCGCCCTTGCGGCTGATCTGGTAAACGGAGAATCTCATGCCGGCCTCATGCTTTCGCACCTGATTTGAGGTTTTCAAGCTGGAGCTTGACGCGTTCGGAGAATGTCAGCTTGGAGTAGCGTCGTTCGGTTTCACGGGCCAGCTCCTTCTGGAGCGCGAACACGCTTTGCGGGCGTGCCAGCGGGTCGAGTGACATGCACCACTCGGTCACTTCCAGAAGGTTATCTGAATACACGTTGCGCAGTCTGGACAGGGACAGGTTCAAACGGTCTTTTTCGAGGCGTTGTGGCGCGTCGTTCGGGGGATACCCTTGCATGCAGGCATAAATGCACGCACCGATGGCGTAGATGTCGGTCCAGGGGCCCAGCGAGCCGTCGCGGCGGTACATCTCTGGCGCGGCAAAGCCGGGCGTGTACATCGGGCGGATGAAGTTGCCTTCTTTGGACAGCACCTCGCGCGCTGCCCCGAAATCGAGCAAAACGGCCTTGTTTTCGTTGGTGACGAAGACGTTGGCTGGCTTGATGTCCAGGTGCAGCATCTTGTGCTGGTGGACGATGCGCAGGCCGCGCAGCATTTCGTCAAAAAGTGATCGAATGGTCGATTCGCGGAAGACTTTGTCGCGCTTCAAATCGCGCGCGGTGACGATGAAATCCTGCAAGGTATCTCCTTGCAAGTAATTCATCACCATGTAAACGGTTTCGTTTTCGCGGAAGAAATTCAACACCGACACCACACTCGGATGCGAAATCTGCGCGAGAGAGCGGCCTTCTTCAAAAAAGCTTTTCAGGCCCAAACGGTACAACGGCTGCTTGTCGGGTTTGACGCGCGGGATCAACTCTCCCAGGGCACGTTCTGCCAGGGAGGAGGGGAGGTATTCCTTGAGCGCCACGAGCCGGTGTTCGGGGTCTTCGGCGAGGTAAACCACGCCGAAACCACCCGCAGCCAGTTTCTTGACGACCTGGTAACCCCCCACGACGGTGCCAGAAGGCAGCGGAGCAGGTTTTTGCTTTGACATAATCGGGTTTTGTGTCTGGTGTCAAGTATCTATGTCAGTCTACTCCATGACCGGCTTTGCCAGCGCGGTCGCGTCGGTTCCGGAACACAGCGGCGACGCCTCTGATGATGCGGATTCGTCCAGCACAACGCGCTCGGCGGCGAACACGGCAACCAAGCCTCCGACCGGTGGGGTCGGGGCCGAGTTGCGCTCGGTCAACAGCCGATTCCTGGATCTGAGCTTCAAGCTGTCTGACGAGTTCCGGGCCCTGGAGCCCGCCTTGCGCGATTTGCTGACAGCTTCATTTCGGCGCGGCAAGATCGAACTGAAGATGCAACCGCAACGGCCGGTCGAAACGGCCTGGCCGCAACCGCAGGCTGATCAGTTGCACAGCCTGGCGCGCCTGGAGGGCATGGTGCAGAACTGGCTGCCCAAGGCCACGCCGCTGTCGGTCAACGAAATCATGAATTGGTGCCGCACCGCCGGGCCGATCGCCAAGCTGGAAGAGGTGGCCCTGGACGCGGCCCGCCAGAGCATCGAAGGGCTGCTGGATGCCCGCCAGCGCGAAGGCAAGCGCCTGGTGGCCATCCTGGTCGAGCGCCTGAATGGCCTGAAGGCCCTGGCTGAGCAGGCCACGCCCCTGGTGCCGCAGGCCGTGCAGCGCCAGCAGGAACGTTTCGTGCAGCGCTACAAGGAGGCGCTGGAGGCCGTGGGCGGCAGCATCACCGAAGAGGCGGCCCGGGAGCGCGCTTTGAGCGAAGCGGCGGCCTACGCCTTGCGCATTGACGTCGATGAAGAGCTGACGCGCCTGAAGGCCCACCTGGACGAGATCGCGCGCCTGCTGAAAAAGGGCGGCGAAGTGGGCAAACGCCTGGATTTCCTGATCCAGGAACTGCACCGGGAGGCCAACACCCTGGGCTCCAAGGCTGCGGCGCTGGAGTTGACCCAGATCTCGGTCGAGATGAAGGTGCTGATCGAGCAAATGCGAGAACAGGTTCAGAACATCGAATGAGCGCCGATAACGTGTCGAATGAAGCGGCTGTCGCCGGAGGTGAGGAAATGGACTACCCGGGCAATCTTTTCGTGGTGTCGGCCCCCAGCGGGACGGGCAAATCCAGCTTGGTCAAGGCCTTGCTGGAGCTTGATTCGCGCCTGGTGGTGTCGATTTCACACACCACCCGGCCGCCGCGCGGCCAGGAGCAGCACGGCCGCGAATACCTCTTCATCGAGGAAACCGAGTTCCGCGGCATGATTTCGCATGGCGATTTCTTCGAATGGGCCGAAGTGCACGGCAACCTGTACGGCACCTCGCGCCACGCGATCGAGGAGCGAATCAAGGGTGGCGAAGACGTCGTGCTGGAGATCGACTGGCAGGGCGCCCTGCAGATCAAGAAGATCTTCCCCAACGCGGTGCTGATTTTCATCCTGCCACCCAGCTACGAAGAGTTGCTGCAGCGCCTGCACCGCAGGGGCGAGGACACCTCGGACGTGATCGAAATCCGCATGAGCAACGCCAAGGTCGAGGTTGAACAGGCCCAATTCTTTGATTACGTGGTGGTCAACAGCCTGTTTGAAACGGCTTTGTTCGATTTAAAAGCCATTGTTCACGCGCAGAGGTTAAAATACGCGGCTCAGCGTCGCAACAAGTCTGCCGTGTTCCGCGCGCTCAACCTGGTCTGATCCTGTTCAGTCCCATTTTCAGAGGTTCTCCACCATGGCCCGCATCACCGTCGAAGACTGCCTGATCAAGATCCCCAACCGCTTCCAGTTGGTGCTGGCCGCGACCTACCGTGCGCGCATGCTGAGCCAGGGCCACACACCCAAGATCGAATCGCGCAACAAGCCTGGCGTGACCGCCCTGCGCGAAATCGCCGCTGGCCAAGTCGGCATCGAGATGCTGCGCAAGGTTCCGACCTGATTTGAATTTGCCCGCTGGCCCGGCCAGCCGCATGTCAACGGCCCACCTGTGTGGGCCGTTTCTATTTCAGTGATTGACACGCTTGGTGTCTGGCCCGCTCGTTCCGCGCTAAAGTAGTTCGCATGACCCAGGCTACTTCCGACGCTGCCGCAGCATCTTTCGCGGCGCTGACCCACAAACTCGACTATCTGGACGAGGCGGACGCCCGCCGCGTGCGCGACGCCTACCGCTTCGCCGACGAGGCTCACCTGGGGCAGTTCCGCGCCAGTGGCGAGCCCTACATCACCCACCCGATCGCCGTGGCCGGCCTGTGCGCCGACTGGAAGCTGGACGCGCAAGCCATCATGGCCGCCCTGATGCACGACGCGATGGAAGACTGCGGCGTCACCAAGATCGAGCTGATCGAGCGTTTTGGCGCGCCCACGGCCGAGTTGGTCGATGGCCTGACCAAGCTCGACAAGCTGCAGTTCTCAACCAAGGAGGAATCGCAGGCCGAGTCCTTCCGCAAGATGCTGCTGGCCATGGCGCGCGATGTGCGCGTCATCCTGATCAAGCTGGCCGACCGCCTGCACAACATGCGCACGATGGCGGCCATGGTGGCGCACAAGCGCACGCGCATCGCCAAGGAAACGCTCGACATCTACGTGCCGATCGCGCACCGGCTGGGCCTGAACCAGACCTACCGCGAGCTGCAGGAGCTGTCTTTCCAGTACATCAACCCCTGGCGCTATGGCGTGTTGTCCAAGGCGGTGAAAAAAACGCGCGGCAACCGGCGTGACTTGGTGGACCGCATCCAGCGCGAAGTGGAGCTGGCCTTTGGCGCCGCCGACATGGTGGTCGAGGTCTACGGCCGCGAGAAAACCATCTTCTCGATTTATCACAAGATGATCGAGAAGAACCTGACCTTCGCCCAGGTCAGCGACATCTTCGGCTTTCGGATCGTGACGCGCGAGTTGCTGGACTGCTACCGCGCCTTGGGCGTGCTGCACCAGTTGTACAAGCCGCTGCCGGGCCGTTTCAAGGATTACATCGCGATCCCCAAGGCCAATGGTTACCAGTCGCTGCACACGACCTTGGTGAACCCGGTGGGCACGGCGGTGGAGTTCCAGCTGCGATCGCAGGCCATGCACGCCGTGGCCGAGAAGGGCATCGCGGCGCACTGGATGTACAAGACGCAAGAGGGCGCGGGCGCCGAGGCATCACCACAGCAGGCCGCCGTGTGGCTGCAGTCCTTGATCGACATCCAGCACGAGACGCGCGATTCGGCCGAGTTCCTGGAGCACCTGAAGATCGACCTGTTCCCCGAGTCGGTCTACGTGTTCACGCCCAAATCGCGCATCCTGGCGCTGCCGCGCGGGGCCACCTCGGTGGACTTTGCGTATGCGATCCACAGCGATGTGGGCGACCACTGTGTGGCGGTCAAGATCAATGGCGAGGCTGCGGCCTTGCGCACCGAGTTGCGCAGCGGCGATGTGGTCGAGATCATCACCGCGCCGAGCGCGCGGCCCAACCCGGGCTGGCTGAACTTCGTGAGCACGGGCCGCGCCCGCTCCAAGATTCGCCACTACCTGAAGAACATGGAGACGGAAGAGTCGCTGGAGCTGGGCGAGAAGCTGCTGACGCAAGCGTTGCGGGCCGAAGGCCTGGCCATGCCGGCCGGTGATGAGACCAGCGAAGGCGCCAGCGGTGTCACTTGGCAAGCCTTGATCCGATGGGGCGGCAACCGCAGCAAGGACGACCTGTGCGTGGACATCGGTCTGGGTCGCAAGATCAGCAACATGGTGGCCAAGCGTCTGGCGCACCTCATGGCCGAATCCGGCGAGCGGCCTGATGCCCTGACCCTGACCCTGGGGCGCTTTGCCGATTCCGAATCGCCCTCGCATGGCGGCGTGGTGATCGATGGCAGTGAAGGCGCCACGATGCAGTTGGCGCCGTGCTGCAAGCCCATCCCGGGTGATCCGATCGCGGGCTACCTGGGCCGGGGCGAAGGGCTGGTGGTGCACACGCAGATGTGCGGTGTCGGCCGTCGCTTGTTTGAACGCGACAGCGAGCGCTGGATCGACGTGAGCTGGGCCGACGAGCCCACGCGGCCCTTTGAGACCGCCATCGAGGTGCTGGTGGCCAACGGCAAGGGCGTGCTGGCGCAGGTGGCGCAGTCCATCAGCAGCGCCGAAACCGACATCACCCACATCGAGATGGGTGACGAGCGGTTGGGCGAAACCGCCGAGCTGAAGCTGACTTTGGCGGTGCGTGATGTGGAGCACCTCAACGACGTGCTGCGCACGCTGAAGCGCTGCCCGGTGGTGCTCAAGGCGGGGCGCGTCAATCCTTGACTAATTTTTAAGGGCAGGCGCGGGGTAGCTGACGGACAGCACCTCGACCTGTTCGAGCCCGCCCGGTGTCATCAACTGGATCTCGTCACCCACGCGTGATTTGAGCAGGGCCCGCGCAATGGGTGAGACCCAGCTGACTTCGCCCTGCAGGTTGTCGACCTCGTCGATGCCCTTGATGGTGACGGTGCGTTCCACCTCGTCCTGATTCACATAGGTGACGGTGGCGCCGAAGAAGACCTGGTCGTGGCCATGGTGCACCGAAGGGTCGGCCACCTCGGCGATGTCCAGGCGCTTGGTCAGGAAGCGGATGCGGCGGTCGATCTCGCGCAGGCGCTTTTTGCCGTAGATGTAGTCGCCGTTCTCGGAGCGGTCACCGTTGGAGGCGGCCCAGTGCACGATCTCCACGATCTTGGGGCGTTCAACGTCGATCAGCGCCAGCAGTTCGTCGCGCAGGCGCTGGTAGCCCTGTGGCGTCAAATAGTTCTTGGTGCCGGCAGGAATAGGCGACGGGGCGAGTTCGTCCTCGTCGTCGTGGTCGGTTTCCTTGGTGAAGGCCTTGTTCATGGGGGACGATTGTGCCCAATGCTTCACGTCGGGCCGTGGTTTGGTGGGTGAAGGGCCTACCGCTGAAGGGTGGATCCCGCAAAAATGAAACCACTGAAGAAAGTGGTCAACGCATGTCGCAAGTCATCCACCTGGGCCCAGGCGCCCGCATGCTCACCACCCGCGAGGTGGCCAGCCGTTTGGGCGTGTCGCTGCGCACCGTGCAGTTGTGGGTCGAGGCCGACATTTTGCCGGCGGCGCGCACGCCCGGTGGGCATCGGCGCATTCCCTACAACGCGGTCGAGGCGCTGGCGTTGAGCACCGGTTTAGGCGGTGATCCTTTGGCTGAGCAGGCGCGTCGGCAGGGCAATCCAGCGGCGGTTTTGCCGCGGGCCAGTGCGCTGGACAAGGTGCGCCGGGAGGCGCGCCACCATGACGTCCTTCTGGTCGCCGACGACTCGGAGTGGCAGGCGCAATGCGCTTCGGCCCTGGAGGTGTTTGGCTCGGCGGTGAGTCTGCGTTTTGCCGAAACCGGCTACCTGGCCCTGTTGCAGATGGGCCAGCGCCCCCCAGATTTGCTGATCACCAACCTGGAATTGCCCGGCATGGATGGCTTTGCCATGCTGCGCACGCTGGAACGCTGTGAGACGGTCACGGGCATGGCGGTGCTGGCTTTGACGGCCTTGAAGGCGGACGAGATTGCCGCGCGAGGTGGCCTGCCCGGCTGGGTGGAGTTGTTCTCGTGGCCGGTGTCCCCAGAAGCTCTTGCAGTGAGGGTGGGGCGCTGGATGCTCACCCAAAGGCCTTTGCCCGGCGTTCATCCCGACGTTTGACGCCCCCCGAAGCGAGGGGAAGCGGCGTTCACCCGCAGGAAAGCACCTGCGTCACGCCCGCTGGAATGGCCTCAAGATGCGCTTGTTTTCCGTTGGATGGAATGTGGGCAGTGCAATGAGGTTTGTGTCATGAGTGCGGGTGGTTCATCGAAGGTGTCGGGCAGCAAGTTGGTGCGCCGGCTCATGGTGGTGGTGTACCTGGGGTTGTTTTCGGCCGTGGCCCTGGTGTGGCGCAGCCCGTCCATGAGCCAGTGGCTGGACCCGGCCGTGCTGAGCCAGTTGGGCCGCGACTTGCTGGCCTCGCCCCTCGGGCCTTTGGCCGTGCTGGGTGGCTATGTGCTGGCGGTGGTGTTGGCCATGCCCATCCTGCTGATGATTTCGGTGGGCACGCTGGTGTTCGGGCCCTGGCTGGGCATGGTGTATTCGCTGGTGGGCATGCTCAGTGGCGCGGTGGTCACGTATGGCGTGGGGCGCTTGAGCGGGGCTTATCTGCTGGACCGTTTTGGCGATCCCCAGGTGCAGCACTTGGCGCGCCGTTTGAAGGACCGCAGCTTGCTGGCGATCATCTTTTTGCGTGCTTTTCCGGTGGCGCCTTTCCTGGTCATCAACGTGACGGCGGGCGCGCTGCGGGTGCGCTTTCGCGACTATGTGCTGGGCACGGTGCTGGGCGTGCTGCCCGGCACGATCTTGCTGTCCTTGTTCATGGACCGGCTGGTGGCAGCCTGGCGCAATCCTGGCGTGGGCACGTACGTGGGGGTGGCCTTGTTCCTGGTGGCGCTGGTGACGGCGGCCAGGGCCTTGCGCAAGCGCTTGGTGTTGGCGTTGGCGGCGGAGCCGAAGGCGGGGTGAGCCGCTGCCAGGTCGGGGTTGCTACAAGGACTGCGTCGCGGCCGGTGACTCGATGGGCGTGTTG
>Ga0209873_1000047_pt1 | contig 18353 bp, 20 predicted proteins | sample GWRWT2_30Apr14_FD_187186 | JGI IMG/M metagenome (GOLD analysis project Ga0209873, IMG submission 187186) | Sand microcosm microbial communities from a hyporheic zone in Columbia River, Washington, USA - GW-RW T2_30-Apr-14 (SPAdes) (version 2) | ecosystem: Engineered > Artificial ecosystem > Sand...
TACACCCGGAATGTCCCGGCAGAGTAATCTCGCCGGGAACGTCCTTGAGTCATTACATCATACCGCCCATGCCGCCCATACCGCCCATGCCACCCATATCAGGCGCAGAAGAGCCGCGTTCTACCGGCAGATCGGTAACCATGGCTTCGGTTGTAATCATCAAACCGGCAATTGAAGCCGCGTTTTGCAGCGCAGAACGGGTTACTTTAGTCGGATCAAGAATACCTTTTTCGATCATGTCGCCGTAGCTGTCATCAGAAGCATCAAAACCGAAAGCACCTTTGCCTTCCATCACTCTATTGAGTACAACAGAGGGTTCGCCACCCGCATTGGCCACGATTTGACGCAAGGGCTCAGACATGGCTCGACGCAAGATTGAAATGCCCACGTCCTGATCATGATTGGCACCTTTCAACGTTGCCAAAGACGACTCTACGCGCACCAGCGCAACACCACCGCCAGGCACCACACCTTCTTCAACGGCCGCACGGGTCGAGTGCAGAGCATCTTCCACGCGCGCTTTCTTTTCTTTCATTTCGATTTCAGTGGTAGCGCCTACTTTAATAACAGCCACACCGCCAGCAAGTTTAGCCACTCGCTCTTGCAGTTTTTCTTTATCGTAATCAGAAGAGCTTTCTTCGATCTGGGCACGAATTTGCGTAACACGGCCTTCAATTTCAGCGCTGTTGCCAGCACCATCAATAATGGTGCTGTTTTCTTTGGTTATACTCACGCGTTTTGCAGAACCAAGGTCACTCAAAGTGGCGCCTTCCAGCGTCAAACCAATTTCTTCTGAAATAACCGTAGCACCGCTCAGAATGGCGATATCCTGCAGCATTGCTTTACGACGATCACCAAAACCAGGCGCTTTAACGGCGGCTACTTTCATTACACCACGCATATTGTTAACCACCAGAGTGGCCAAGGCTTCGCCTTCAACGTCTTCAGCAATGACCAACAAAGGACGGCCTGATTTGGCCACAGCTTCCAGAACTGGCAGCATTTCACGGATATTGGATATTTTTTTGTCAATCAACAGGATGTAAGGTGATTCAAGCTCAACGCTCATCATTTCCTGGTTATTGATGAAATAGGGAGACAAGTAGCCACGGTCAAACTGCATGCCTTCAACCACTTCCAGTTCATTTTCAAGACCGGTACCGTCTTCAACAGTGATAACGCCTTCTTTGCCTACTTTTTCCATCGCTTCAGCGATAATCGCGCCAATCGCTGTATCAGAGTTGGCAGAAATTGTGCCTACCTGGGCAATCGCTTTGCTATCGGTGCAGGGGATAGACAGTTTTTTCAGCTCTTCAACCGCTTTGACAACGGCTTTATCAATGCCACGCTTGAGATCCATAGGATTCATGCCGGCAGTGACTGCCTTGATGCCTTCTTTCAGAATGGATTGCGCCAACACGGTTGCCGTGGTTGTACCATCACCGGCGGTATCCGAGGTTTGAGAAGCAACTTCTTTCACCATCTGCGCGCCCATGTTTTCAAACTTGTCCTGCAGCTCGATTTCTTTAGCTACAGATACGCCATCTTTAGTGACCGTAGGCGCGCCGTAAGATTTATCCAGCACCACATTACGGCCTTTAGGGCCCAAGGTTACTTTTACAGCATCAGCAAGAATGTTTACGCCAGCCACCATACGCTGACGCGCATCATTTCCAAATTTCACATCTTTTGCAGCCATTTTCGAATTCCTTTATGTACGCTATCTTTTTTAAATGAAAAGCAAATCAATCATCGTGTTCAATAACACGCGGCAATTAAGCCAAAATACCCAGAATATCTGATTCGCTCATAATAAGAAGTTCTTCACCATTGATTTTTACAATGCTGCCGCCGTATTGGCTGAATACCACTTTGTCTCCGACTTTTACTTCTAATGGACGCACTTCGCCGTTATCCAGCAAACGTCCGTTACCCACAGACAGTACTTCACCTCTGGAAGGCTTTTCGGCTGCTGAACCGGGCAATACAATGCCGCCAGCTGTTTTGGTTTCTTCATCCTGTCGGCGAATCACAACACGATCGTATAATGGACGAATTTTCATTCCGCTCTCCTAAGTTGATAGTTCCTAATCACTCAAATAACTCAAACCTACAGGTTCAAGCTTTACGTTTCATGAATGCTGTACGCATCCAATTCAGCCTTAAAAAGACGTGCTGAAGATGGCTGTGCCATGAATCTCCAGCATTTCAACACCCTTTAGCACTCTTGGCTCAAGAGTGCTAATCATAAAGACTTACATGCTGTCGTCAAGTAGCAAAGAAAATGCTTTGCATAGAAGCATGCAATCCACATGACGGGAACTTAAATGGGGGATGGATTCGAGAATTCAAGCGGAATGAGAAAAAAAATCGCTTTTATAGCGCTTGCCGCGCCAAACAGCAGGAAAGAGCCTTACTCTTGATCGGCGCGTCGATATTCCCCTTCTATCGTATAAGGGCCGCGACTGATGTTGCTGCTTTGATAGAAATCTGCCGCATCACCCTGTTGGCGCGGCCTTACGTAAGGCGTTAAAAATTGTCTGGTCAGAATTGCGCGGCAAATGAAGCGTCGTGTCACGGGCACCAAACAGACAAACGCCAATACATCGGAAAAGAATCCCGGAATCAGCAAGAGCAGACCAGCAATCATCAAAAGCGCGCCTTCCAATAATTCAAGATCAGGCAACTCGCCCAGCGCCAGGCGTTCCTGTACTTTTCGCAGTGTTACAAAACCCTGATAACGCCATAATCCAACGCCCGCAAATGCGGTAAACAGAAGCAGCGATATGGTTGGAATCACACCGATGGTTTTGCCCACAGTAATAAGCAGTGCCAGCTCAAAAATCGGCATAATAAGAAACAAAAACAATAAAATTCTGAACATGGCTAGAACTCAAGCTGAATTTACGTGTAACCACTCATCCGCACTGTAGTGAACAACCCGGGCAAAACCGCTGATAAAACTGACCTGTCTGATGCTCAGTTCATAAAACTCGAAATCAAGCTGCTTGTGGTAGCCATCACAATGAGGGAAATGTGTATAGTACACGCAGGCTACGGGCTCTACCCTTTCTGGCGTAACCCTGCTGGCATCACATGCCAATGACAAACGACGACTGGCCTGCACGTCATTTTGGACTGGCTCCATAACAAACAACGATACCCGGCTATCTTTTTGTACATTACGCGTATGCTGTGCAAGTCGACTAATAAGAATGACGATATCACCCTTTTGATCTATAAAATAGGGCATCACTGACGAGTGCGGATAACCAGGCAGTTGCTGCGAATGACTACTCAAGACGCCAAAAGTGTGCTGCTGAAGTAATTCACGCGCCTGTTCTAACATTGTTGTATGCACTAAAACCGGACTCCGAAACAAAATGATACGCTTGGCGCCATCATACCCAAGACGTTTTTAAAACCCAAGCAAGAGGAATGTTTTATGGATATTCAGAATAAAACCGTTGTTATCACCGGCGCTGGTCGCGGTCTTGGCCGTGCCATGGCGACTACCTTGGCGCGAGAAGGTGCAAAACTGGCGCTCATAGACTTAAACAAACAGGATCTGGAACACACTCGCACGCAGTGTCAACAGGCGGGCGTGCAGGCCGAGACCTACATTGCCAATGTTGCCACAGAAAGTGACGTCATCCAGGCGTTTCAACACATCAAAAATGATTTTGGCCAGATTGATGGTTTAATCAATAACGCAGGTATTATTCGCGACAGCCTGCTAATCAAAGCCAAAGATGGCGTCATCGAAAAACGTTTAAGTCTGCACGATTGGCAGGCCGTTATCGACGTTAACCTGACTGGTGTGTTTTTATGTGGCCGCGAAGCAGCCAGCCATATGATCACGCAGCAAAACGCCGGCCTTATTATTAATATTTCGAGTGTTTCCCGTGCAGGCAATATCGGTCAAAGCAACTATTCAGCGGCCAAAGCCGGCGTGGCCGCCCTAACCGTCACCTGGGCCAAAGAACTGGCGCGTTACCAGATACGTGCGGCCGCAATTGCACCCGGTTTTATTCACACCGAAATTCTTGATGCCATGAAGCCTGAAGCACTCGAAAAAATGGCGCAAACCATTCCACTCAAACGCATAGGCACAGCACAGGAGATTGCCGAAACCGCTTTGTTTATCTTTAAAAATGACTACATTACCGGCCGTGTTTTTGAAATAGACGGCGGCATTCGCCTCTAAGCCTTTCACGAACACGTCTTCTCTTAAAAACAAGGATCAGCTTCATGGTTGCAGTTAAACTTCAAGACGCCATTTTTAATCGACGCATGCTGATCTGCGTTTTTAGTGGTTTCTGTTCGGGCTTGCCGCTGTATGTACTGTACACACTGCTGCCCGCCTGGCTGCGGTATGAGGGCGTCAGTCTCAAGGACATCGGCCTATTTTCACTGATCGGGATACCCTATGCGTGGAAATTTATCTGGTCGCCGATGATGGAGCGCTACAGCCCGCCTTTTCTGGGCCGTCGTCGAGGCTGGCTGCTGGTTTTTCAGCTGGGTTTGCTCGTCTCTATAGCCGGTTTTGGTTTTTTTTCACCCCAACTGTCCATGAACCTGATTGTTTACCTGGCACTGATCGTCGCCTTTTTCAGCGCCAGTCAGGACATTGTGTTAGATGCCTACCGCCGGGAACTATTACCCGATCATGAACTGGGTCTGGGTAATTCAATTCACGTTAATGCGTATCGCATCTCAAGCTTGGTGCCCGGTTCTTTGGCACTGGTGCTCGCCGACCACATGGCCTGGCGCGACGTGTATATGATTGTTGCGGCCTTCATGCTGATAGGCATTGGTTTAACCTTGGTCATCAAAGAAATCAACCTCAACCCCAAACGCCCTCTCTCACTGCGAGAAGCTGTGATTGAACCGTTTCATGAATTTTTTCAACGTAATGGTTTAAAAGCAGCGTTGACCACCCTCGCGTTTATGTTTTTCTACAAACTGGGCGACAGCATGGCAACGGCCTTGTCGACACCCTTTTATATTGACCTAGGATTTTCGCTGTCTGAAATTGGACTCATTGCCAAAAATGCCGCCTTATGGCCAGCTATTTTGGGCAGCCTGGCGGGAGGGGTTCTGATGATTCGATGGGGCATTAACCGCGCTTTATGGCTTTTCGGGGCAGTGCAGCTTGTTTCCATTTTAGGTTTTGCCTGGCTGGCAGAAATCGGACCTAACCAAGTAGTGTTGGCTACTGTTATTGCATTTGAATATCTCGGCGTTGGACTCGGCACAACAGCCTTTGTTACTTTTATAGCCCACAGCACCCACAAAGATTATATCGCCACTCAACTGGCGCTCTTCACCGCGCTCACTGCGCTACCACGCACCTTTGCCAATTCTATTACAGGATACCTTGTTGAAGGCGTGGGAGCAGATCACCCGCTTATCCACCTTTTTGGCCCCCAGCCATTCCTGGTACAAGGCATGGGTTACACCCATTTTTTTCTATTCTGCGCGGTAATGGCGCTTCCTGGCATGGCCCTGCTTTGTTATGTCGCGCCGTGGCCACGCAAAAATCAGCCAAGTCGTAACACACTCGAAACGAGTGCCGGGAAATAACCGTGGTTTATTTCAAAACGACACGACGAACCCCGCACTGTCACCGTTAAAGGTCTACACTGTAAAAACCCGACCCCACTTCCACACGCTTGGCAGCAACAGCGACACATGGCAGAAAAACAGAACCCCAAAAGCACACCGCTCTCTATTCTGGTCGTAGATGATAACCGCTTCAGCTCGGCCATGATTAAACGTGCACTCAATGGCAGTCATTACCAGAACATCCGTTACGCCAGTAGCGCGCAAGAGGCGCTCACTGCCATGCAGCAACAGGCTGTGGATATTCTGATTGCCGATTGGCTCATGCCTGAAATGGATGGTTTGCAATTAACCCAGCAAGTGCGTTTACTCGATAAACAAAACAATCACTTCACCTATATTATTCTGATTACCGCCAAAGATGGCGGGAGCGCACTCATTCAAGCCTTTGATCAAGGCATCGATGACTTTATTAATAAAGATCACATGAATGAACAGCTCTTGCCACGCATTCGCGCCGCTGACCGGGTGTCAACGCATTACAACGGCCTGATCAATGACAATCAACAACTGAGAAAACAGCTGGCCCTGCTCGAAAGTAACAGTGTGCTGGATCACACAACCGGCTTGGGCAATAAACGTTTTGCCTTGCAAAAAATCAAGGAAACCATCCGTTATTGTGAGCATCGTGACGGGGTCGTACAACTTTTACTCATCGAAATTTTTCCCTGGCTGGAGATCAGAAAACAATACCCGCCGGCTATTCTTGATCAGATTATAAAGACCGTTGCCGATGAATTGCGCGCACTGGCGCGCCCGCTGGATGTGATATGTCGTCTGGATGTTAACCAGTTTATTCTGGTGATTCATCAGCCTAAAATTGAAGCCTGTTATGACCGTTCATTTCAGCGATTTCGCGATAAATTAATCACCACACGCATCAAAACACCTATTGGTTATCTTTCGGTACAAACAGCCATGGCAATTTATGCCGCTGAAATTACCGCTCATGCCATGATCTCGGCCGAATTACTGATCAGCAATGCCCAGCAAGTACTGGCGCGCGCCAAAGACAGTGGCAACATCGAAATTGCAGAGTTCAGCACCTCCCAACAAAAACAGACTTTTCTTGGTTCCTGAACCCGCCTTGATTTCGCTCACCGCGCAGGCATAAAAAAACCGGTAAAGATAAATCCTTACCGGTTTAAGGTTTTACACCCACAACAAAACACGCCTAAAAATAAAATATCACCCGGCAGGCTTACAGACCTCGCTCAGGCTTTTAACATCGCTACCATTTGATCTTTAAGATGCAGCCTTTGTTTTTTACGATCTTCAACATAGGTATCTGAACTGTTCTCAATACCCATTTCCAGCCGATGCACTTCATGATCCAGCACGTGATACTCTTCAAACAACTTGGCGAAATGTTTGTTTTCAATCTTAAGTTGATGAATTTTATCTTTGTATTCGGGCAGTTCGTGAAGTAAATCGTGTTTCTCTAACGGCATGTAAAACTCCTTCCTGATAAATGTGTTCGTAGTATGCAATCAACTAAAAGACCAAGCATTGATACACATCAAGCGATATACTTTTAATACAGCAATTAATACAGCAATTGGCTCCGCATACACTTGTGCCTATTCACTTTCAATCAAGAACATACTATGGACTTTAAACGCATTAACAGCAATGAATGCCGCGCCCTGATGGCCACGGCAACGGTCACCCTTATTGATATTCGCGACAAGCATGCCTTTGAGGGCGGTCATATCGAAGGCGCTCGGCATATCGATGATCTGGACATGCCCACGTTTTTAAACGAACACGATAAAAACGTGCCGCTAATTATCTGTTGTTATCATGGACACAGCAGCCTTTCAGCGGCCGGTTTTTTTGCCGCCAAAGGGTTTGGCAATGTTTACAGTCTCGATGGCGGTTATGCGGCTTGGCAAGCCCATCAATAAGCCAGAGCTATTCGCCTGATAAGAGCAAATGGCGCCGCAACATATCAAGGCTGGAATACGCCATGGCGTGCTGACAATGCTCCACCCCTCCCGTGACCTGTTGTGCCTGGTTCACCGATACGTCGGCACCGAGCAGATAACAGGTGCTTTTGTAAGCCGGTGCGCTTCCATGGTCTATTGGTTGAGCAACAAATGGACTGGTGATGACAACCAAATCGGCTTCCCAGCGCTGGCGAATTGTTTCCGCCAAAGATTCATAACTCTGCGATGCAGGCTCAGGCAAGGCCAGTAAGGTCGCCAGGCAAGTTTGCGAATCAAAATAATACCCTGCCCGTAACGGCGAGTTTTCAAGTGCCGGGGTTTTTAATAACTGGGTCAGGCGTCCGCCACTGCTGCTTTCGGCCACCACCAAGGTCATTCCGCGACGATGCAAGTGCGTCGCCACCACCTCACCCAAACCCCCTGTGCGCTGTGTGCCCCAGCCTTCGATCGCAAACACATCATCTCCCAGTAAGGTTTTCATGGCAAAACAATGACGCTCCAGGTCTTGTTGCGAACATCCCGCCGCAAAACGCAATTTGATTTGCACTTCACGCCCCATCGCCCGATAGCTGAGCGTGACATTGGATTGATGATAGGGGCCAATCCGTTGTTGTAAATTTGATTCGCCGACACCAATGGTTCTGAAGGTCACCAAGCGCCCGGGTTGAAGAGTAAAACGCGCCAGCAGTTCGGCTTTAACACCCTGCGTAAACATGGCCTTCATTTCACCCGGCACGCCCGGCAGAAAAATCATTAGCGCCTGCTGATAAGGCACACTAAAACCCGGTGCCGTGCCCCAGTGGTTATCAATGCGTTGCGCTTTTTCAGGTAACCAGGCTTGTTTTTCATTAACGGTCGCCATGGGCCGCCCCCAGCGTGCAAACATGGCTTGCATCCTATTCATTGCATGCTGATCAAAGACCAGGGCTTGACCCGTTAAGTGCGCCACCGCTTCCACGGTTAAATCATCCTGCGTGGGCCCTAGTCCACCGGTACAGAGCACCACATCGGCGCGTTGACTGGACTCCGCCAACACCTGTTGAATATCAAGCCTGTGATCCCCAACCGTGGTATGACGCGTGACCGTAAAACCCATTAACATCAACTGTTCGGCCAGCCAGGCGGCATTGCTGTCAACGATTTGTCCGCTGATGACTTCATCGCCCTGAGAAATTATTTCTACGGTTGCCATAACACCTCTCACCCACGTTTTTATGGTCTGGGTTTGCGCACTGCAACACAAGCAGCGGCAAAACTCTAAATTTACTTGGCTATACTTTTTTAATCTTATCCCTAAGTCAACACAGAGTGCAGACGCGTTATGGATTTTAAAAAGTATCTCCAATGTTTAGTCGATGGTGATGGTTCAGACCTCTATCTCACCACCAAAGCCCCGCCCACGGCCAAATTTTTTGGCAAAATGGTGCCCATTGATGACACGCCGCTGGCGCCTGGCGTTGTCGAAAAGCTGGCCCGAGAACTTATGGACGAGGAGCAAAACAAACTTTTTGATACCCGGCCTGAAATGAACCTCGCCATCTCGGAATCGGGTATTGGTCGTTTTCGCGTGAACATTTTTAAACAACGCAATCAATGCGCCATGGTAATTCGTTCGATAAAAACCGTTATTCCCAATTATGAAGACCTGGGCTTGCCTGAAATTCTACCCAAATTGATCATGCAAAAACGTGGTTTGATTTTGTTTGTTGGCGGCACCGGCTCGGGCAAATCCACCTCATTGGCCTCACTGATTGATTACCGTAACACCAACAGCGCGGGCCATATCATCACCATTGAAGACCCGGTCGAGTTTGTCCACACGCATAAAAAAAGTATCGTCAACCAACGCGAAGTGGGCGTTGATACGCTGACCTACCAGGATGCACTGGAGAATACCCTGCGCCAAGCGCCTGACGTTATTTTAATTGGTGAAATACGCACCGCCGAAACCATGGAACACGCCTTGGCCTTCGCCGAAACCGGGCATCTGTGTATTTCAACCCTGCACGCCAACAACGCTAACCAGGCCATTGATCGCATCGTGAATTTTTTTCCTGAAGAGCGTCATAAACAGATTCTGCTTGATCTGTCACTGAATTTACGTGGTTTTGTTTCGCAACGGCTGATTCCTACCGTCGAGGGTAAACGCGCGGCCGCCATCGAAGTGCTGTTGGGCACGCCATTGGCCTGTGATTTGATTAAACGCGGTGAAGTCGCCGCACTGAAGGAAGTGATGCAAAAATCGGAAAATCTGGGCATGCAGACCTTTGATAGCGCTTTATACTCACTTTTCCAGCAAGGAAAAATTTCGCTGGATGAAGCCTTGAAAAATGCCGATTCAAAAAACAACCTGCGTTTGAAAATCACACTCTCCGAAGGTGAAAGTGCACCTAAAACCAGCAGCCCAGCACCCGAGGCAAAAAGTACAACACCAGCAGCACCAACTCCAAACAACAAAGACAGCTTGTCACTTTCGTTAGAACCGATTAACGATGAAGACGATAAAGACACGAACTCGCCCTTTTCAGCCTTGGGGTAAACATCCCCTCGCACAATGAATTACAGCATGTGCTGCTGAAAAAAGAGAATAAAAAAACCCGGTAAACCCGGGTTTTTTTAGGGGGCGCCTGCTCACTGCCCCGTGTTAAAAACGCCTCCTTACGGAATTGTCAGCAGCACTTTTACTTTGTTGTTAACTGCACCGGCACTCATGTAACCGATACCGTCTTTGTTGTTACCCAACCATTCCAGCATAGCGGCTTCATTTTCCACCTGATCAAGCGGCTTGCCCTGACCGGTAAAAATACGATTTGACCAATAGGCTTTCATTTTACCCGGATCTTTACCTACCACTTTTTCATCAAATTCCATTTTCAAGGCGCTACTGTCGGGCAAGTTCACCGCGCGCACAGCCAAACCACCCACCTTGGCTGTTTTGCCTAAAAACAGATCCTTCAACACATTGGCATCCACTGCGGCAATATCACTTTTAGCATGAGCGACCACCACCACTTCAGCTTGAGCACCCCCAGCCAGAAGACAGCAGAACACCCCTGCAGTTAGTATGTTTCGTTTCATTGTCTGTCTCCTATTAGAACACCATGGTAAGTGACATGCTGAGTTTATTCAGGCTATCAGGCACATCGGAGTTAAATGTAGTCAAATCAGGCACCACATTAAACAAACCTGTGCTTGTTAACACCGGCGCACCCATTACCGTTACCAAAGGTGAGCTTGGGTCCCTCATTTGCGCATCACCCAATTCGGTGTACTGGTATTCCATCTTTAAGGCCGCCCAAGGCTGTACATCATAACGCACACCTAAAATGTAGGACTCTTGCGACTGATTGGATAGATTCGAATTCTCCGATTCAACAGCGCTGTAGGTAAAGTGCGGCAATACCTTGCCAAAATGCATGCCCACCGTGACGAAACCGGCCAAGGTATCGGGGAAAGGAATACCGCCTATCTGACGATCACCTACCTCACTAATCAGCATGTAAGTACCATCGTCATAGCGCAGGCCAATATTTTTAAATTTGGCCGTTCCATCACCACTGGGTATTGAGCCAAACACTTGGCCAAGTGCAGCGGCTTGTGCGCCTGCAGCCGCCAAATCATTCCCTGCTGTCAACACTGCCGCCCCATACGTTGTCAAACTATTAACAGCAGCCATGTACTGCGCTTGAAGGGGTGCCGGAGCTCCAGCGTAACCTCCATATGGTATCATTGCGGCTTCCAACCCATTTATTTGAGCATTGGCACCAGCCAGTTGCGCGTCAGCACCTGCTAGAGCCGCTGTCGCTTCAAGTACGCTCTGTCCTATCTGAGCTTGCAGGGTTTGTGCAGCAGGTAGAGACGATAATTGACTCGCAAGATCCATCACCACACCCACATCGTGATAACCCAGACGCACTTCAAGATTTTCCGTGCCCGTAGAGAAAACAACACCTGTCATATGAGTGATTTCACCATCTAGGATTGTTCCAAGAGCGGGTACATTTATCTTGTCACGTCCGTAATAAAACTGCCCACGCACCCAGGTTTCGTCGAAATATTTTCTATAATCCAAAGACAAACCGGTAAGCGCTGTCATGGGCACATTACTAAAACCATAGAGTTCTTCAGGGGGTCTGATCCACGGGTAGGTTATACCTACGTCGTACGCTTCAGAAATAAGAAAAATAGGGAGTTTTACCCGCCCCACGTTGACGTTAAACTCTTCACTCACCTTCCAGTTGATATAGGCCCAGTCGGCATCAACCGCCCATTGATTTTGCGCGCGACTCAAGAGCTGAGTCACGAAACTCAGCGGCACATCGTTGTTCGGTGCAAAACGCATTTGCAAACCCAGCAAGGTACCTTCGTTAAAGGTGCCGTCTTTATCGGTTTGCACATACAGCTCGTCCGTATCGGTCGCAGACAGCTGAACCGTACTAAAACCGTTGACCTTAAAATCGGATGCCGCCATAACCGACAGCGGCAGCGTCAGTGCAAGTGCGCCTACAGCAAGTGATTTACGTATTAACATGTACTCTCCTTATACCTTAGAGAAATTATTGTGTGGTCATCGTGCGATGGTCTTCTTACCAACACATCTTTAGATGGAAACTTTTTGACCCATAGCTCACGAGGCCAAGTTCTTTCATGGCTTTTTAAAGATAGTTGATATTTTTAAAATTGCGCACTAATTGTAAGTTTCTTTCTAACAGCGCCGATTAGTACAGGGTTGTTAGTCACCACACCCTTTTATCGTTGTGCTGGTAACTTGTGTGCGGCTTGATTACCATTTAGCCCCTCATTCACTTTTACTGCCTACAGGAACGTCCATGCGCGCTACTGATTACCTTTTTTCCACCCTTCGCGAAGTTCCGGCCGAAGCCGAAACCATCAGCCATCAACTTATGCTGCGTGCCGGCATGATTCGTAAACTGGCCTCTGGCCTGTATACCTGGTTACCAACGGGGCTGCGTGTATTACGCAAAGTAGAAGCCATTATTCGCGACGAAATGAACCGCAGCGGCGCGCAGGAGGTGTTAATGCCGGTGGTGCAACCGGCCGAGCTGTGGCAAGAATCCGGGCGCTGGCAGTTTTATGGGCCCGAACTGCTGCGCTTGAACGACCGCCATCAGCGCGCCTTTTGTTTGGGGCCCACGCATGAAGAGGTGATTACTGATCTGGCACGTAATGAATTACACAGCTACAAACAGTTACCGCTTAATTTTTACCAGATTCAGACCAAGTTCCGTGATGAAGTGCGTCCGCGCTTTGGTGTGATGCGTTCGCGCGAATTTATTATGAAAGATGCCTATTCGTTTCATCTGGATCAAGCCTCACTCCAGCAGACCTACCAGAGTATGTACGACACCTATAGCCGTATTTTCAGCCGCATTGGTTTGAATTTTCGGGCGGTGATGGCCGATACCGGCAGTATCGGCGGCAGTGCCTCGCATGAATTCCATGTATTGGCCGAATCGGGCGAAGATGCGATTGCCTTCAGTGATATCAGCGATTATGCCGCGAATGTTGAACTGGCCGCTGCACTGGCACCAGAGGCAGCCCGACAGGCGCCCACACAAAGCTTGACCAAAATTGCTACGCCGTCACAGCATTCCATCACCGAGGTCAGTGTTTTTTTAAACATAGCCCCTGCGTCTATCGTTAAAACCTTGATCGTTAATGGCGTACCTGATGATACAAATAAGTCGCCACTGGTGGCGCTGGTGATTCGCGGTGATCACACGCTCAATGCCATTAAAGCCGAAAAACACCCATTGATTGCCAGCCCGCTCACGTTTGCCAGTGAGAACGAGGTGCGCGCACAACTGATGTGCTCACCCGGTTCCATTGGGCCGGTGGGTTTAAACATTCCCGTGCTGCTTGATCACGCTGCAGCGCAACTGAGTGATTTTGTCTGTGGTGCCAACAGCGACGGTTTTCATTACAGCGGCACAAACTGGCAACGCGACTGCAGCGCCCGCGAGGTCTTGGATCTGCGTAATGTCTGCGAAGGCGACCCCAGCCCGGATGGCCAGGGGCACTTGCTGATCAAACGCGGCATTGAAGTAGGCCATATTTTCCAGCTGGGCACCAAGTACAGCGAAGCCTTGCAAGCCAAGGTATTAACTGAAAACGGCCGAAGCGTTGTGATGCAAATGGGTTGTTATGGCATTGGTGTGACCCGTGTCGTGGCAGCGGCCATTGAACAAAACTATGATGAAAAAGGTATCGTCTGGCCACTTGCCATTGCACCGTTTCAACTGGTGCTCGTTGCCATCAATATGCAGAAATCACCGCGGGTACAGGAATGCTGTGAGCGTTTGTATGCCGAATTCCAGCGCCACGGGGTTGATGTGTTGTTTGATGATAGAAACGAGCGACCTGGTGTTAAGTTTGCCGATGCAGAATTGCTGGGTATTCCACACCGGCTTGTTGTGGGCGAAAAAGGTCTGGACCGGCAGATGCTAGAATACACAGATAGACGTGACGGTGAGAACAAAGACTTGGCGCTTGATCAGGCGCTTACTGTCATTTTGGAAAAACTTGGGCTGACCAGGCCCTGGTAGTATTTAAACAGGCGTTTTATGTTACACATATTCCAACCATTCACACCACGCGGCGTCAAACAGCGGCAACGCAATGCGCGCCTTGCATTTCTTGTTATGCTTCTTTGGGCCGCCTTACCGTGTTTTGCCGCCACCACGGAGCAACTGCCCGAGCAGGATCTTTTGCAGCTCAGGCGCGCTGTTGAAACGGCCCGTGGATTTTCAGATCGTTATGCGGCCGAGGTGTGGTTGGTCGGCATGGACAGCCGTCTCAAAAAATTTATTCCAGACCGTGCCATTCGCCTTCATCTGTTGCAAGAAATTTATGTCCAGGCCAAACAGGCCAATTTGTCACCACAACTGGTGCTGGCGGTGATTGAAGTGGAAAGTGGTTTTGATCATTACGCCGTGTCTTATGCCGGCGCACAAGGTTTAATGCAGGTGATGCCCTTCTGGAAAAGAGATATCGGCACCACGCAGGATAACCTGATCGATATCAACACCAATCTGCGTTATGGCTGCACTATTCTCAGTCATTACCTGAAGGTAGAAAAGAGTGATCTGATCAAGGCGCTGGCGCGTTATAACGGCAGCGTAGGGCAGACCTGGTACCCGGAACGGGTGATTCTCGCGTGGGAGAGAAACTGGTACGTGAATTAAGGTTCACCCACCGCAGCTGGTGAGTGAACAATTCGAACAGGGCTTTATTTTCCCATTAATCCTTTGACGGTATTCAGCACATCGGCAGGCATCACCACGGTTTTTGCATTGGGTGAACGGGCCAGTTCCGCCAAAGACGCAATGTATTTTTCGCCGAGCATATAGGTCACGGGCAGGGAATCACCCTTGATAGATTCGGTAATCAAGGTAATGGCATCACGGCTGGCATTGGCCAGTACCACTTGCGATTCGGCATCCTTACGGCTCGCCTCAAGACGCCCTTCGGCTTGTAAAATGGCCGCCTGCTTTTCGCCTTCGGCTTTGGTTACCGCCGCACGACGCTGGCGTTCTGCGGCGGCCTGTTCTTCCATGGCGTGCTGCATGGTTGCTGAAGGTTTGATGTCCTGAATTTCGACTGTTTTAAGCACGATGCCCCAGTCGGAAATATCGTCAGAAATAGCCGATTTCAGTTTGGCCTTGATTTGATCGCGCGAGGACAAGGCCGCGTCCAGTGTCATTTCGCCCACAATAGAACGTAAAGAGGTCTGCACCAGATTGCGAATAGCAATGGTGTAATCTTCAACGCCGTAAACGGCTTTTTCTGGCGACACAATATTGATATAGGCCACGGCATTGGCAACCAGAACCGCATTATCGGCCGTAATCACTTCCTGCGAGGGAATATCCAGAACGATATCCTTGGTTGTGACGCGATAAGGCACGGTATCGACATAAGGGATAATAATGTTAAAACCGGGATTAAGCGTGGTGTGGTATTTTCCTAAACGTTGAACAATGAATTTTGACCCCTGAGGGACGGTACGAATCCCTTTTAACAAGGTCACAACCGTGAGTGCCGCCAAAAAAATTACAATCGCTAATATTTCCATTGCTTTAATCCTTGAATGATCGGTTTAAAAAATCTTATTTAGAAAAGGGGACTTGGGCGCGAACAATCACCGCGTTACCCGACACTTCGGTGACCGTCACCCGGTCACCGTTAGCGAGTGTGCCATCAAAAATAAAATCCCACTCTTCGCTGCCCATAATAGGCGCCGGGAATTTGAGTAAGCCTCGCCCACTTTCGGCATTGTAACGAACCACAATACCTGTCTGGCCAATGATCGCTTCGCGTGACATACCTGCCAGCGTACGGTTCTTCATCCGTGGTGATACGAAAACATGCCATAGCACCACATAAAGAATAGACAGCAGCACCCAAACAAATACTTGAACATTGATACCTATGGGGAACACCAACAATAACAGACCCACACTGACTGCCGCAGCGCCAAACCAGATAATAACAAAACTCGGTACAAAAATTTCAAGCCCGATCAATGCCAAACCAAGCAGAATCCAGTGCCAATAGGCAAGCGTTATATTTAACCCGTCAAGCATTTAAGGATTCCCCTGTTTCGCGTCCGCTATTTCAAACCAAAACACCGTTTAAATAACGCGTTAGCGTGTTAATGATGCTCACTGACAGGCAGAGGATAACAGGTAAACTGATTTCTGCCGTGTGTTTTTGAAAAATACAAGGCCTGATCGGCATGTGAAATTAATTCTTCATGACGTAGATGCGTTTCAGCAAGCTCGACAATGCCACCACTGATGGTAAAACGAATCGTTTTATCCTCGTAGTCAGTGCGTTCATTTTCAATCAAAAGTCGCAGTTTCTCAGCCACCACCAGTGCACCATCTTTATCGGTGCCCGGGAGAATAATACCGAATTCCTCGCCACCGTAACGACCGGCCACATCACTTTGACGTAATGACTGTTTCACCAGTGCCGCGACTTTTTTCAGAATCAAATCACCACCGAGATGACCGTAGGTGTCGTTAACATGTTTAAACTTGTCCAGATCAAACATGATTAATGACAAACTGCCGCCATAGCGTTTCACACGACTGAATTCTTCGGACAAACGTTCTTCCCAGTAATGGCGATTATTCAAACGGGTCAGGCCGTCGACGCGACTGAGCGCTTCGAGTTCGTGCATGGCCCGCTGCAATTCCGTTTGATAAAACCCGACATCGGTCACATCGTGCAAGGCAATACAGACTTTGTCGACATGGCCATTAGCATCTTTGACCGGCATCAGCACCAGATTCTGGTACATGTACTCAACGCCACCGGTGATAGGGCGATTATGGGGGAATTTGAAAATATACGCGCGTTGTTCCCAGGAGACAAAAGAAAATCCCTTCAGCAGAAAAACACTTTTAATTTTTTTTTCTAACCATTTTTGCGGGAGATCGGGGAAGGTTGAAAACAGATTTTTACCGAGTATCTGCTCACTCTTGATCTGGCTGTTAATTTCCATGAAGCGATTCCACAGCATCACATTCATGTTTGTATCAACAATAAACAAGCCCACGTCGATTCGATCAACGATAAATTGCAGCAACTCAGGAGATTGCGTCTGATTCATAGTCGAGTGCTTATCCATCCTGAAATACCAAAAAATCGCTGCACTTATTTAAAAGCGAAACACGGTTTAATCGGCAAGTAAAAGGTCTAATGTTGCTGTAACCGCATCAATTGCCTCACCTGGCATCATCAACAACAAGGAACAATTAAATGATCGCTGTTCCAGCGTATATTTAATTTCAACAAACAAGGCACGTGACCAATTTAATCGATCGGCATTAACGACCCGATGAATCGTAATGTTTTGACCAATCACTGACGGAGGAGAAAATCCGAGTTCGACATCCATTTGTTCGGCCAGTCCAATCAAACAGGCACTGCTTAATATATTGGCCACTTCAAGCAATAATTCAGTTTGATCCTGCGTTGACAGCTCGCCATCGTAGGCGAGCAAATCAGCCAGTTCATGAAAGCTTTCATCGCCAAAAACGACAATGGCTTCGCCCCTGATCTGTGCATTGCCTTTGGCGGTAAAAAACCCTTGGCGTACTGCCGAAATAAATTCGGCACCTTCACTCATTTTTTGTAACTCTGGCACCAGTTCGGAACTTTCAACCAGCCTGATTTTAGGCACCGATAATTGAATAAAGGTTTCAAGATAACGCGCCAGACTGTCACCCGCCTGCCCCATGGCAACGTTAACAATTTCCTGCAGGCAATCGCGCTGATCTTCACTTAAAGCGTACACTGGGTTCATAGTAATCCGTAGGCGGAGAGTACCGCGTGAAGTTTCTCTGGATTGACGGGCTTTTTGATAAAATCCAGGGCACCTAAACCCATGACCCGCTCTCTGGCTTCGGGCTGAATGTCGGCACTGATCACAATAATAATTGCTTTGTGCCCCTCTTCTTTTACCTTCGCCAAGACTTCATAACCGTCCATATCGGGCATGGTCAAATCGAGAAATACCATCTCGCCTTTACCGTTGCGAATAGCCTCTATGCCTTCAATACCATTGGTCGCCAGGGTTACATTAACATCCCAGGCTTCAGGCAGGGACTTTTGCACCTGCTTGCGGGCCATGTTGGAATCATCACATATTAATAAAGGTATGCTCATAAGTCTGACTGATTTCTTCATCAAGTATTAAGTCATGAACTGAGTATAGACAGGCTTAAAAAAAGTTGCGTCGAAAATTTA
>Ga0209873_1000049_pt1 | contig 18105 bp, 15 predicted proteins | sample GWRWT2_30Apr14_FD_187186 | JGI IMG/M metagenome (GOLD analysis project Ga0209873, IMG submission 187186) | Sand microcosm microbial communities from a hyporheic zone in Columbia River, Washington, USA - GW-RW T2_30-Apr-14 (SPAdes) (version 2) | ecosystem: Engineered > Artificial ecosystem > Sand...
AGCCCAAAATAACGAAGAGAAGAATAGAAAATAATACGCGGGAAAAAAGTAAGGACGGAAGCCCTTTGTTAGCGACCGTCCTCGTCACGCAGGCGGCTTAAAACTTGTAAGCACCACCCACCATAAAGACATGCGGATTGATATCCACGCCAATATTTATATCACCCGCAGCCGCTTTAACGGTCGCGTCTGTTTCAATATTGATATACCAATATCCCACATTCACGTAGCAATTCTGCGCTAATTCGATATCGGCACCTACCTGCACAGCATAAGACAAGGAATCATCCAGTTCCAAACTCGTTGCGTTTAAGGCTGCTTTAGCGGCTGGCGTGAGCTCTTCGCTAAAAAAAGTGGTGTAATTCAAACCCACTCCCACATAAGGCTGAAATTTGCCAAGACCCAGTTCAGGATAATACTGGACGCTCACGGTAGGCGGCAGATGTTGCACTTCACCCACAGCGACGCCCGCCAAAGGACCGGTGCCATTTACATCATGCTTGAATGGCAACGCCAGCAACAATTCCACACCGACTTGATTGTTGACCATGTAAGTACCACTAAAACCCAGTGACAAACCATCGTCAACCGTCACCACATCCGTACCGTTTAATGAACTCTCATCATTCGGCGATACAAAAGTTAATCCGCCACGGACAATTTTATCACCGGCCTCGTAGGCAAATGCATTTACCGCTGACAAGGAAACAAGACTCGCTGTAATGACACCCAGTTTTTTTGCGTTTAATTTCATAACCATCTCTCCACATTATTTACGTTGATGGGGCCACTATAACGCAATTAATTTTCGATCTTTTGATCCAGATCAACTGAATGATATCAGGCGTATGTTCATGTAATTGCAGATAACGCTGTGACCATGAATAGCACCTCAACCTATCGCAATAAACAGATCTGCCAGCCACAAGATATAAAATACGCTTACTCAAGTGCAATTTTTTTCTCAAGCCAGGTTAAGCCATCTGTTAGCACTGGGAAAAACAAGCGTTTTTCTTCCACGGGGTGCACTTGGGCCCGCGCCAAGGTACGCAGCGGCTGAAATTGCAAATCAGTCATCAGCAAGCACATATTCCGTTTGGCGCAGGCATCAAAAAATTTGTTCATGGCCGATAAACCACCGGCATCCAGCAAGGGCACCGCATCCAAAACCAATATCACTCCTTTTTTACCTTCGCTAAGGTATAACAATTCAGAAAAAATACGGTCTGCCGCCGCAAAAAACAGCGGGCCGTTAATACGATAAACCGCCCAATCCAGAGGCAGATCGGTAGGCACCCATCGACGTTGCGCGCTGATATTGCTTACCTTGGTCATTTCTGAAATCTCACGCATAAACAGGATGGCCGCCAGCACCACACCAAAACTGATTGCAACAACCATGTCGATAAACACCGTCAGAAACATGCAGGTCAGCAATAACAGCACATCACTCCAGGGTGCCTTTTTAATCAGTTCGATTACCTTGTGCGCTTCACTCATATTCCAGGCCACAACCAGTAATAATGCCGCCATCGACGCCATGGGCAGATAGGCCAACAGCGGTGCCAGCACCACCAGGCCCAACAGCACAACTACGGCATGAATCACACCGGCTATCGGAGATTCTGCACCAGCACGGACATTTGTGGCTGAACGGGCAATTGCGGCAGTTGCAGTAATGCCGCCAAAGAAAGGCGCAACGATATTGCCAATGCCCTGCCCAAGCAGCTCACTGTTGGCGTTGTGTCGTTTACCCGTCATTCCATCAAGAATCACGGCACATAACAGGGATTCAATCGCGCCTAACAAGGCAATAGAAAACGCAGCAGGCAACAACACCCGGAACGTTTCCCAAGACCACACAAAACTTTGCCCGTCTGCAGCGGGATAATTCCAGGGCCAGGCAAAATGCGGCAACACCGGAGGAATACCCTGCCCCCTTGAGCCATCGGGCAAGACATAACTAAATCGCGAACCGATCGTGTCGATATCCCAACCAGCGAATGAGCACGCCCAGGCGAGCAACATGCCAAGCGCCAAGGCCGGCAAATGCCCCGGCAAGGCGCTATTTAATCGACGCCAGAACACCAAAACCGACAACGTTGCCAGAGCCACCACGGTATTGGCCAAATTAAAATCCACCAGGTATGGCACTAGAATTTTGATTTTTTCTACGAAGGAATCGGGCATTTCACTGATAGGCAGACCAAAAAAATCCTTGATTTGCAAGACCGCTATCACCACAGCAATGCCTGATGTAAAACCCAGCGTCACCGGTTCTGGAATATATTCAATGAGACGTCCCAAACGTGCCAAAGCTAACGCAACAAGAATAATGCCCGCCATTACCGTAGCCATTAACAGGCCACCCAGTCCAAACTGGGTCGCAATAGGATGCAAAATGACAATAAACGCCGCTGTAGGTCCCGACACACTGAAGCGCGAACCACCGCTCAGCGCAATCAGCAATCCAGCGATAATCGCGGTGTAAAGACCCTGCTGAGGCGCCACACCACTGGCAATCGCCAAGGCCATAGCCAGCGGAATGGCAATAATGCCCACCGTAATTCCCGCAATGAGATCACGTTTAAAACGATGAAGCGTGTAAGGCTCTTTAATACAGGCTTCACGCAAGGCGTTACCAATGCGCAATGAAAACAGATGGGCACGATGAGGCATAAGCATTCAAACCCTGAGGAATATCTTCCATCATAAGAACTTGAAAACTCAAGGCGCAAGTATAATCACAACAATCAATACTTTTTATTCGTGAAGCAATTCAAGAGATATAAGAATCATGAAATTCGCTCTAAGCACCATAGCCCGGAGCGTTTGAAAAAGAACCATGTCTTTGGCAAATTACAGACTAAAATGTACTGTGCTTGCTGACGCAACAACATGACGCGTTAGTTACACATCATCATCCAGCCATTCCTCTGCGCCTAAAGCCGCCTCATCAATTTGAATATCGGGGTCATCATCAAGAAGGGCTTTCTTTTTCGGCTCCGCTTTGGGGCCGCTTGCAGGAATAACAACATCGCCTCGTACTTTTAAGAATTCTTTACAGGCGTCTTTCCACTTCGATTTGAGCTCTTTCTCGGCCTGGGCTGCTTCCTCCTCCGTGCCGTAATCAGCCAGCAAAGGCTCAACGATATCCCTTACATAAACCACAATCGCATCTTTGGCCGCATTATACAGATAGAGCTGATTGCGAGGTGGCTCTGGCAGTTTAGGGTTAAACACCACCGGAATCGCAGTTTTTTTAGTTTTCAGTAGACCATACCAAACTGTTTTAGTATCTGAGTTAAACATCTATCAACTCTCACTTGATTAAAAAATCTCAAACACTCGTGCTTTGAAGCCAGACAAATGAAGTTCTAGTCAGCACTAGAGACCTGTATTCAATATGCCTGAATCATGTTTGATGCCACAAAACCAACGTGGGGAATTTTAGCCAATACGTCAAAAAAAGAAAGATTTTTTTAAACGTTTAACGTCATGATATGTAAAGACATTATGATGAAGCGGCTTTTGATGCACGGATAATTTTCTCCACGATGCCTTTCCTCCGTAATAAAACGACACAAGACGGACGCATTCAGGAATAAAAAACTTACCACAGTCAGACAAATTACGGGGGATGGGGGAAAAATTTCGCGGGGCTAGCTAAAAATCAAGGCACTGAATCAACTGCAAAAATCACCTGCAGTTAATCCAGTGCCTGGTGGTAAAACAAAATGCTTACGCAGCCGATTCAGCAAGAGGAAGCAGTCCTGCTTGTTTCAACTCCTCACGCTGCCGTTTGGCATGCGCCAGCAATTGTGGATTGCCACTTTTTTCATTGGCTGCGAGTGCCAAAAGTTTTTCAGCGGGTGAGGCGTGTTTTTCATCCCATTCAATCAACAAAGGCACAATGGCTTCTTCCCATTTTTTCTTGTTATAGGAAAGCCCCATCATTTTCAGATAGCCCCCAGGCAGTTGAGGACCCTCCAGGTGAGGCAGCAAATTCCAGAACTCACGCTCTGGCACATCGTGATGATCGGCATGACGACCGATACCATCGGTAAGCCAGTTAGTCACTTTGTAGGTGCAACCCCAGGAATGTTTAACCTCAATAGGCTGATTAGGATCACGCACTAAGCCATAGTGTTGAATATACACACCCGCCTTGTACCCTATATGTGACTGAATAACACCAATCACAAACAAGGCCAAACCCATAAAGCCGGTAAGCGCAGCCACAGCCAATGTAATAAACACCTCAACCGCATAACCTCTTAGCAAACGATTGTGATGAGACCATACAGGCAGGCCTTTATTTTCCAGGCGGTTTTTTTCTATTTCCCAGACTATTTCATAATCCTGCTTAAAGGTTCTGCTGATAAAATTCCAAATGTTTTCACCTCGCAGCGCCGTACTGGAATCGCGCGGTGTCGCAGCCGTAAGGTGATGCCCATAGGGATGTTCTACCGCGTAGTAACTAAACATGGTAAAGGTTCCCATGAGTCGCGATAAAAACACTGACAATGGCTCGTGAAGACGGTGACATAACTCATGTCCAATCGCCACTGTGCCCAAGCTGGAGGTAATGCTGAACAACAGCGTGGCTACAGCATATTCCACAATGCCATCGTTAGCGTGAGCTGCCATCATGTCAAAACCGGTGACCGCCTGCAGACCGGCAGCCAAACCGAACAGGTCGCCCCCGTTATGCGCATGCGCCATAACCCATAAAAAACCAATAAAGGTCGCTACCGTACCTATAGAATAGAATTGCATCATCCACACAAACACCCGTGAATTTTTCCACTGGTAGGTTTCATGGTCTTCGCCCAGAATCGGCTCAAGCACTCTGAGTGCCACCAGAAAAATAATAAAACCCCAACCCACTACACTGGAATTAGTAAAAACCAAATAGGTCGCCGCAGTTGAAAGCAGCATAGGTGCGATATACGGAAAATACATCCACACACTGGCTTCTGGCCGGCGAATGTCAGCTGTTGCTACACTCATAAACATCTCCTTATTTCCATTTTTTAAACATTATTATTTGCAGTAACACAGTAACACGGATCGATAACCGTTGCAGACAAGGCATTACACCCTGTTACCCCGGTACTGAGCAAGAATCTCCCTTTCAGATCTAACCGGACTTTACTTGAGCCAAAGACACATTGACAAGCCAAGACGCTAAAATTTCTCCTTATAAAAGGAAACAGGTCCGGTCTTCAGGAAAAATTTGCGCATTTCCGTCACCCGAATTTCAGCAATCACATTCTTAATCAAACGCTTAAGACACCCTCGTTGTAGAAATGCGCATAGGTCCTGTTTTTTATTACGCATTGACTTTATGCGACATACTATAATGAACATATAAGGGGTTAATGGACTCGTTCACATTTGCATCGTCTGCTCTCGTTAAATCATGCTATTTATGTATTCTTTAAGATCAATAAGTTAAATTCTTTCTGAATAAAACCAAAACTGAAGACTATTCACTATGAATCAAATAAGTACAAGTATTTCCCCCGATGAAATCATGGGAACCCTGTCTCAATCAGAGATCAACTCCCTTGCCGAAGCCGGCTCCAAAGAACTCTATGACACCTTGCGACGCTGCTCACTTGCGGTTTTGAATTGCGGCAGTGAAATAGATGACAGCAAACTGATCTTTGAACAATACAAGGATTACAACATCCATATACATCGCCGCAGCCGTGGCATTCGTCTGGATTTACACAATGCTCCTGCCAGCGCCTTTGTTGACGGTGAAATCATACGCGGCATCAAAGAACATCTTTTTGCGGTGATTCGTGACATTCTTTACGTTAATAACGAATTGAGTATCTCGCTCGATAATTCAAGCAATATCACCAATGCCGTATTTTATATTCTGCGTAATGCCAATATTCTCCGGCCTGCGGAAGACCCCAATCTGGTGGTCTGCTGGGGTGGTCACGCCATCCAGCGTCATGAGTACGATTACACCAAGGAAGTAGGGCATGAATTGGGTCTGCGTAAATTAAATATTTGCACCGGTTGCGGCCCGGGTGCCATGAAAGGGCCGATGAAAGGCGCAAACATTGCCCATGCCAAACAACGGCATACCAGTGGCCGTTATATAGGCTTTACTGAACCGGGCATCATTGCGGCAGAGTCACCTAATCCCATCGTTAATGATCTGGTTATTTTTCCCGATATTGAAAAACGACTCGAAGCCTTTGTACGCACAGGACACGCTTTTATCGTATTTCCCGGTGGCGCCGGCACGGCAGAAGAGATTCTCTATTTATTGGGTATATTGTTGCACCCCGATAACAGTGACATGCCTTTTCCATTAATTTTTACCGGTCCCAAAGAATGCAAAGAATACTTTAAGCAACTGGATATTTTTATTGGCACCACGCTGGGAGAAAAAGCTCGGCAAAAATACAAGATCATCATTGACGACCCGGAAGAAGTCGCCCGGCAATCACTCAAGGGAGTACAGGACGTTCGGGATTTTCGAAGAAAAAATAGCGATGCGTACTATTACAACTGGAATCTGAAAATTGATAGCAGTTTCCAGTTTCCCTTCCACCCTGATCATCAAAGCATGGCATCGCTTGAGTTACATGCCCAACAACCTACCCATGAACTTGCGGCTAATCTACGCAAGGCCTTTTCGGGCATTGTCGCGGGAAATATTAAAGTAAATGGCATTCGCGCCATTGAAGAACATGGCCCCTTTAAAATTAATGGCGATAAAACAATTCTACAGGCGCTCGACAATTTATTGTGCGCCTTTGTAGCACAAAAACGCATGAAACTGACCAAGGATAACTACACGCCCTGTTATCAACTGGTAGACGCTCACCCGTAAAATGCGCCGCTAAAAAAACCAGGGCAGGAACAGCGCTGTTAGAATCCCCGTCAAACTCATGGCCAGCGCAGAAAAGGCACCGCATTCCCGGCTGATTTCCAGTGCTTTTGCGGTGCCAATGGCATGTGAAGACAAACCAAGCGCAATACCCGTTATGGCGTCTCGCTTAGCGGGCCAGAGTTTCAAGAACACCGGCACCAAAATAGGCGCGAACATACCGGTCACCAGAACAAATGCGGTAGCCAGTGCCGCTTTGCCGCCTATTTCCTCGCTGACCAATACTGCAATCGGCGTGGTCACTGATTTTGTCGCCAGCGACTTCGTTAACACCGCATCCAGATTAAACACATCCGCCAGAAGCAGCACCAGTCCCACCGCAAAAGGGGCACTCAAAAGCACCGTGATCAATACCGGCAACAAGAGCAAACGCATATGCCGCAGACTTTCATAGAGCGGGATAGCCAAAGCCACCGTTACCACCCCCAGAAAAAGGGGCAGGATTTCGACATTTTTATAATACTGCGCGTAGTGAATACCCAGAGAATCCAGCAGAAAAACAAGCATTGCCGTGGCCACTAACAAAGGATGCAGCAAGGGAAACCTGCCAGCATTTTCATACAAAAATACCGCACCCTGATAACACAACAGTGTTAACAACAAGGCAAAAAGCGGGTGTACCACAACAAGCTTGCTGGCTTCAATCATGTGCTCCATCTTAATCTGATCGCCTCATCAACAACGTCATCACAGCAAAGGCAAAGAAATAGGTGAGCGTAAAACTTACTAGCAAAATAAGGCCCAGTTCCGGCAGTTTATTCGCCAACAAGGGCCACCACGAAACAATACCTACCGTGCCAGGAATTAAAAACAAGGGCAAATGGGCAAACAAGGTATCGGAGGTCTGTTGCAACAGCGGCGACACCCCACCCCTTAACACCAAAAAAACCAGCAGCATGAGCAGACCACAAATGGAACCCGGCAAATTCAAGGAGAAATAGCTCACCACCCAAACACCGAGCAAGTGAAACAGCATCAAAACCATCAGACTGCGTACCATCAAAACCACCCTCTGCATCAAAAAGTGTTTGCGCACCAAACAAGCAACAGTATACTCGCTGCCATGCTCAATCGCGCCCTTCACGTTTTACAAAACACCTTTGGTTTTCACCAATTTCGCCTCTTGCAGGAAGACATCATCACCACCTTGCTGCATGGGCAGGATGCCCTGGTGGTGATGCCGACGGGAGGGGGGAAATCCCTGTGTTATCAACTGCCCGCTATCATCAGACCGGGAGTCGGCGTGGTCATTTCACCGCTGATTGCCTTGATGCAGGATCAGGTCGACGCCCTCAGTCAATTAGGTGTGCGCAGCACGTATCTGAATTCAACCCTGGACTTTGACCAGATCCGCATCGTTGAACAGGCCTTGCTTGCCGGTGAGCTGGACCTGCTTTATATCGCCCCTGAACGCCTGATTCAGCCGCGCACCTTGGAACTGCTGACACAAATACCCATTGCCCTCTTTGCCATTGATGAAGCCCATTGTGTATCGCAGTGGGGACATAATTTCCGCAAGGATTATCTTTCGCTTAATCTGCTGCATGAACGCTTTCCCGGTGTGCCGCGCATTGCATTAACCGCCACGGCAGACGCCCGCACCCGCGATGAAATTACCAACCAACTGGCGCTGAACAATGCACGCCTGTTTTTGAGCAGCTTTGATCGACCCAACATTCAATACCGCATCACGCTTAAAGAAAATGCCCGGCAAAATCTTCTGCATTTTATTCGCAGCGAGCACCCGCATGATGCCGGCGTGGTCTACTGTCTTTCCAGAAAAAAAGTCGATGAAACCGCAACGTGGCTGCAAGGCCAGGGCTTGCCTGCACTGCCCTACCATGCTGGCATGTCGAATAAAGAACGCACCACGCATCAAACACGTTTTTTACGCGAAGAAGGCATTATCATTGTTGCAACCATTGCCTTTGGTATGGGCATAGATAAACCCGATGTGCGTTTTGTCGCGCATCTTGATCTACCCAAAAGCATTGAAGCCTATTATCAGGAAACAGGCCGTGCCGGGCGCGATGGTTTGGCCGCCACCGCCTGGATGGCCTACGGTTTACAAGATGTGATCATGCTGCGGCAGTGGATGAGCCAAAACAGCCAGGCGCCAATCAAGTTTCAGTTACAGGAACAACAAAAACTCGACGCCATGCTGGGCTTATGTGAAATCACCACCTGCCGCCGCCATGCCCTGCTGCATTATTTTGGTGAACCCAGCCAGGAACACTGTGGTAACTGTGATAACTGCCTGAACCCACCCGAACTGTGGAATGGCAGCGAAGCCGCCCGCAAGGCACTCAGCACAATGTATCGCACCGATCAACGTTTTGGTGCCGGCCATATCATTGACGTCTTGCTGGGCAAAGTCACACCCAAAGTGGAGCAATGCCAACATCAGCGCCTCAGCACCTTTGGCATTGGCAAGGAACTCGACGCGCATCAATGGCGCTCGGTCCTACGGCAATTGATGGCGCGGGGCTACATTCAACTGGATTCCGAGGGCCACGGCAGTTTGCAACTGGCACCCAAATGTCGTCCCTTGTTACGAGGCGAAGAAGAACTGTTCTTACGCAAGGAAAAAACCGACACCAAAACGCGTTTCAAAACCCCCTTGACTGAACGTGTTTCTCCTGCCCACAACGCCTTGTGGGATGCGCTTCGCGCCTGCCGAAAAAAATTAGCCGAAGCCGAAGGCGTCGCACCCTATGTTATTTTTCACGACGCAACGCTCATGGACATGATAGATAAACACCCCCATTCTCTGGTCACGTTCGCCCAGGTTAGTGGTGTCGGCACCCGTAAACTGGAAAAATACGGGGAGACATTTTTATCGATACTGCGCCAGCACAGCTCCGAAGCTGCGACCCCTAAAGAGAAAAAACAGCACACCAATCACGGCACGTCTCTGTCGACCACCAGTCACGAAAGTTTTGCCTTGTTTCAAGCCGGATTATCAATTAGCGCCATCGGGCAACGGCGCAATCTGAAAGAAATAACCGTGTACAAACATCTTGCCGATGCCATTGAGCTCGGTCTGTTAGCACTTGGCGACGTTGTGGAATTAACAGAAATACAGATTCAACACATTCAGGAGGTTTTACGCGCTCATCGTAGCGCAGAAGACAAAATTTCCCTCGGTCAGGTCTATGAAGCGCTGGGAAAAGAATACAGCTTTGAGCAATTACACTGCATCCGTGCCTCCCTGAACCATTAAGCAAGTAAACTTATAACACCGCCAAGGCTTCACTCAATTTCTGCACGGCAATGACTTCCATGCCTGGAATTTTTTCTTTGGGTGCGTTGGCCGCCGGGACAATGGCTTTTTTAAAGCCATGTTTTGCCGCTTCCTGAATGCGTTCTCTGCCCGAGGGCACCGGACGAATTTCCCCTGACAGCCCCACCTCACCAAAGACCACCCAATCCGGCGGTAAAATCTGATCACGAAAACTCGACACAATGGCCAGCAACAGCGCCAGATCAGCGCTGGTTTCCATCACCTTCACGCCGCCAACAACATTCACAAACACATCCTGATCACCCAACATCAAACCCCCATGACGATGCAGCACAGCCAGCAGCATCGCCAGGCGATTATGATCCAGGCCCACGGTCACCCGTCGTGGCATGCCCATCGCATTGCTGTCGACCAAGGCCTGAATTTCGATCAGCAGCGGTCGAGTTCCTTCCCACACCACCATCACGATACTGCCGGAGGCGCGTTCTTCACTGCGATTAAGAAAAATAGCCGAAGGATTTTTAACTTCCTTCAGACCTTGTCCGGTCATGGCGAACACGCCAAGCTCATTCACCGCACCAAAACGATTTTTGGTGCTGCGCAAGGTACGAAAACGGCTGTCACTGCCGCCTTCGAGCATAATGGAACAATCAATCATGTGCTCCAGCACTTTCGGACCGGCTAAGCTGCCGTCCTTGGTCACATGGCCCACCAGAAACAGAATGGTCTGGGTTTGTTTGGCAAAACGCGTCAAATAGGCCGCGCTTTCGCGCACCTGCGCCACACCCCCAGGCGCTGATTGCAATTCGCCCACACTCATGACCTGAATTGAATCAACCACCAGAATTTTTGGATTCAGTTGCTGAGCCGTGTTGCAGATTGACTCAACACCGGTTTCGGCCAGCATTTTCAGATTGGCACGTGGCAAACCCAAACGTTCTGCGCGCATCGCGACTTGTTGCAAGGATTCTTCGCCGGTCACATACAACGCAGGGATTTTTTGCGCCAGCTTGCACAAAGTTTGCAGTAACAGCGTGCTTTTTCCCGCGCCCGGTTGTCCGCCAATAAGAATTGTTGAACCCGGCACCAAACCTCCGCCCAAAACACGATCAAACTCGTCAAAACCGCTCGTGATCCGTGGATACTCGGTCAAATCAATGTCGGCAAGATCCTTAACCGCAGACAAGGTCCCCGCATAGCCGGTGTTTTTATCGGTAAAATTTTGCTGACTGCTTTTTGCCGGTGCCAACACAATCTCGCTGATCGTATTCCAGGTCAGGCAATCGGAACATTGGCCTTGCCAGTTTCGATATTCAGCACCACAGTCGGTGCACACATACGCAGTTTTTTTCTTGGCCATTTGCAGCGCTTTAGTGAGTTAGAATTGGAAAAAATTCTGGCAAAGTCCCAGAGCTTAGGGTCTGTCGATTACACGTCGCGCCACACGCGCGGTGACCCCGGTCAAGAGGTCATAACTGAGGGTGCCAGCAAAACGCGCGACCTCTTCCACCGGCAAACCCTGTCCCCATAAAACCACAGGGTCACCGATGGCCGCAGTGGGCAAATCAGTTAAATCCACGGTAATCATGTCCATGGATACGCGACCCACGAGCGGCACGCGCTGTTCATTCACCAGCACCGGTGTACCTGTTGGTGCATGACGCGGGTAACCGTCACCGTAACCAATGGCCACCACGCCAATACGTGAAGGCCGTTGCGCACACCAGCGGGCACCGTAACCCACACAGTCACCAACCTTCAGTTCCCGGATTGTTATCAGCATCGATCGCAGGGTCATCACCGGACGTAAACCCAGGTGTTCAGCACTTTCATTTTCAAAAGGTGAGGCGCCGTAAAGCATAATGCCCGGTCGTAGCCATTGCACATGCGCGTTTGACATCGCCTGCGGCCAGGCAAGAATTCCGGCCGAATTAGCCAGACTTGCCGGCGTGCTCAAATCGTTGATCAGTGCATAAAAACGGCTGATTTGCTCTGAGGTAATGGCACGGTCACGCTCATCGGCACAACTTAAATGACTCATTACCGTGAGCGATGCACAAGAGCTGTGCTGACGTATGCGCTGATAAGCCTGCCTAAACTGTGTCGGCGGGAAACCCAATCGGTTCATGCCGGAATCGACTTTTATCCACAGATCAAGGTTTGCGGATATTTGAAAACTTTCCAAGTGTCTTAGTTGATAATCACTGTGCACAACACAGGCAATTTGCAAGGTAGCCGCCGTCTGCAATTCATCCTGATCAAAAAAACCTTCCAGCGCCAGAATGGGTTTGGCCGTGAGTTTTCGCAGCGCGGTGGCCTCTTCTATATAGGCCACGGCAAACATGTCTACCAACGTTTCCAGTGTTTCTACTACTGTTTTAAGCCCGTGCCCATAGGCATCGGCTTTAACCACCGCGACAATAGCATGCGGCACCTTTTGTCTGATCAGCGCCACATTATGACGCAAGGCGCTGATATTGATCTCGGCACAGCATCCATGTCGCACGGTTTATCTCCTGAAATTAAGTCGCGTTCACGGCAGTGAATCAGAAAATCTTAGGCAAGCTGTGAATAAAAACCCGGGGCCAAATCTTCAAACTTGGTATAACGCCCGAGGAAGGCCAGTTTGACATCACCTATCGGACCATTTCGCTGTTTACCAATGATGATTTCGCCTATCCCTTTTAATGGATTGTTTTCTTCTTTGTTGTACACATCATCCCGGTAAATAAACATGATCACGTCAGCATCCTGCTCAATGGCACCGGACTCCCGCAAGTCAGACATCAAGGGACGTTTGTTGGGGCGCTGTTCCAAACCACGATTCAACTGCGACAAGGCAATCACTGGACAATGAAGCTCTTTGGCCAGTGATTTCAGTGAGCGCGAAATTTCTGAAACCTCTTCCACCCTGGAGGCCGAGCCGGGCACTTGCATCAACTGAAGATAATCCAGCACGATCAAACCGATGCCACTGTATTCCTTTGCCACCCGACGTGCGCGGGCTCTCACCTCAAGCGGTGTTAGCGCCGGGGTATCATCAATGAGCAGTTTTTTATCTGCGAGCAAACTGATCGCCGAATTCAGGCGCGGCCAGTCTTCTTCTTCAAGCTTGCCGCTGCGCAAACGCTGCAATTCAATGCGACCCAAGGAAGACAGCATACGAGTGACAATCGCATCTGCCGGCATTTCCATGCTAAAAATCAGCACAGGCAGGCTCTCCGTCATGATCACATTTTCGGCAATATTGATCGCAAAGGTGGTTTTACCCATGGAAGGGCGTCCCGCGATAATGACCAGATCAGAATTCTGCAAGCCCGAGGTAATGCTATCAAGATCAACAAAACCCGTACTCAAACCCGTTAGATCCGAATCGGATGAGTAGAGCGTATCAATACGATCCACTACTTTGGTCAGCAAGGGTTTGATGGTCTGTGGCCCGCCTTGTTTGGCCCCTTGCTCGGCAATGGCAAACACTTTGCGTTCGGCGTCATCAAGGATTTCCCGTGAATTGCGTCCGCCGGTGTTAAATGCATTGGCCGATATTTCACTGCTGACCTGAATCAATTGCCGCAACACGGAACGTTCACGCACAATTTGACAATAGGCCCGGATATTGACTGTTCCCGGCGTACTGTTCGCCAGCTCGCCCAAATAGGCCAGGCCACCGATCTCATCGAGCTGATTGCGTTTATCCAGCGCCTCAGACACCGTCACCACATCAAGGGGTGTATCTGTTTCCATCAGTTGACACATCACCCGAAAAATCAGGCGATGTTCATGGCGATAAAAATCCGTTTCCGCTATCGCCTCAATCACATCCATCCAGGCATGATTGTTCAGCATCAAACCACCCAGAATGGATTGTTCAGCTTCAAGCGAATTGGGCGGGAGTTTTAAGTTGGAAATATCTCGATCAGAAACTTGATCAGTCATGTGCTATGAACCAGAGCCGCAGCTGAAAGGAATCAAATTCTACTTGGGAAACTCTGAACAAGTCCAATCAGCTTTTACCGGCGTAAGAGTGTTTCAGAAAATACGAAGTGGCCACCCTCGTTTAGTAAACAAGTGGCAAAATTGAATAAACCAGATCAATGCAAAGAGCTGCAATAAACCAACAGGCACCCACTAATAGGGTGCCTGTTGTTATTTCATAAGGCTGACTCGTGATGCTTATTCTTCAACGACAACCAGTTTCACTGTACCAGCCACATCGCTGTGAACCTGCACATCAATATCATACTGACCGGTTTGACGAATCGGACCTGTAGGCAAACGTACTTCTTTTTTCTCAACAGCAATCCCCGCTGCGGTGATTGCTTCGGCAATATCACGGGTTCCGATTGAGCCAAACAATTTACCTTCGTCCCCGGCTTTTGCAGCGATGGTCACTTCCAGTACTGACAGTTTTTCCATCCGCGCCTGGGCCTCCGCCAGAATGTTACGTTCCTGTTTTTCCAGTTCCGCACGACGCGCATCAAACTCTTTAAGATTGGCTTGGGTCGCAGGAACAGCCTTCTTAAAAGGGATCAGGTAATTGCGCGCATAACCCGCTTTTACATTGACCTTGTCTCCCAATTGACCCAAATTACGATTTTTTTCTAACAGTATTACTTCCATCTTTTTCCCCTCGTCTCTACTTACCACCGAACCGCAACATCAAATCCGGTACTAGTTTCGAGATATCTTTTTAAGTCGACGTCTAAAATCAAAAAAACTGTCTGCAACTGCCAATACAAGTAGCGGAATATACAGGTAAGGACCCAGCATAAACAGCGCTATATAAAACACCGATAAACTTCGTCTACCCGCTCCAAGTGACTTTACACCACCATGTACCAGGGCAAGGCCTGCGATCAAGATAGGCAAGGTCAACAACAACACCAAAGAACCCGTAAGCGGGTTGGCTCCGGCTGTCAGCAAAAGCGCCGTAATACCTGTTGCCCATAAGGGCGGCAAGCGCAATTGATGAAACTCCTGCTGAAAACCACCCGGGTTATACAACATTGCCTGCCACCACCGCGCCACCAACAAAGCCAACAAAGCCATGCTGCCCAAACTCAAGCTGTAAAAATTTGCCACCAGCAACTCGTAATGTTCGGGCTCAAGCAAGGGCATGGTTATCTGCTTGTTCAGCTCAACCTTGGCCAACAACTGCTTGAATACATCCAGCAGCATTTCATAAGGCAAAAACTTGAATTCAACTACTATCACCGTTGTTATTGCGGCTATTACTAACTGCGTTAACACGGCAAATTCCAGTGATATTGTCCTTCTAAGAACAAGTGACGACACAAGCACTACAATAATCAGTGGAAGAGCAACACCATCGCCCTCGCGCCAAAAATAGATGGCGGGCAGTAACGCCCATAATGCCATCAAAACACCTTCACTTATCCCTTTTCGTAAAGCAACCAACGCAACAATGGATGGGCTTAGCCATGAAACAAAGGGGATAAACCCAAAAAGCATAATGGCCATTGCAGCATTGCGACGGCCACGCATGACGTATTCAGCCAAAGCTCGCATGCGTCACCGACTCCAGACTTATTCGTGCTTGTCGGTGTAGGGCAATAAGGCAAGATAACGCGCTTGTTTAATAACAGTCGACAACTGGCGCTGATAAATCGCCTTGGTTCCAGTAATTCGGCTAGGTACGATTTTTCCTGTTTCGCTGACATACGCCTTAAGCAATTCGATATCTTTGTAATCTATTTGCTCAATGCCTTCAGCAGTAAAACGGCAATATTTACGTCTACGAAAATAACGTGACATTTACTCTCTCCTGAATCTTGTTTCTTTAAACTGAAGCTGCCATCGAAGAATATTTAACATCGACCAACAGACTGCGCAACAAACTTGCCACTGTACTTAACGATCTCGCGAACCCGAAACCTCGTCGTCTTCATCGACGCTGGCTTCATCATCAACCGAGCCAAACTCACTTGCTTCAGAACGCAAGCTTCTATCGGCTGTGGTTCTTTGGGTTCTTTCATCAACAGCTTTTAACAGCGGCGATTCTGCCGTAATTGCTTCATCGCGACGAACGACTAGATTACGTATAACCGCATCGTTAAAGCGGAAGTTTGTGGTGAGCTCATCCAAAACCTCTGCGCTGCACTCTATATTCATCAGAACATAATGCGCTTTATGCAACTTATTAATAGGATAAGCCAATTGACGCCGGCCCCAGTTTTCAAGACGATGAACCACACCACCCCCACTGGTAACCATTCCAGTATAGCGATCGATCATGCCAGAAACCTGTTCACTTTGATCAGGATGGACAAGAAAAACAATTTCGTAATGACGCATACAAGCTCCTTCCGGTTGTATAAAAACAGCCCCCATGGTGGCCTCTGGCCTACGCATAAAAGCAAGGAGTATTTCAATGCCCGCCTGCCATGACTCTTCAGTCACACAAGACGAAGCAGAAAGGGGCAAGATTCTAAGTGAAATGAGAGCAATATACAAGTCATTGTAGATTCGCGCGGTAAGCAACCCGGATTTCACGGGTTGCGGCCTGACACATTTCATTACCGCTCGCGCAAACTTTCATCTTTGTACTGTAGCAAGGGGCTCAGGAAGTATTCGATCAGTCGCCGTTTGCCCGTTTTGATTTCAACCGTCACCGCCATTCCCGGTGTCAGATTGATGGTTTTTCCCTCAACCTGCATGGTGCTTTTATTCAATTGCACACGAGCGGTGTAAACCAGTCCTGACGGTTTATCACGGTTATCAGCACTGTTGATTTTATTGTCATTGGTTTGCGCTTGCCGCGACTCCATCTGTATTGCATCGTTAGACACATGCAGCACAGTGCCGTGAATGGTGCCGTATTTGGTGAAGGGGAACGTTTCTATTTTGATTTCTGCTTTTTGATGGTCATTAACAAAACCGATGTCTTTGTTTTGCACAAAGGCTTCCACTTCGAGCGTGTTGCCTTTGGGCACAATCAGCATGAGTTGTTGCGCCGGCGTCACCACACCACCGACCGTATAAATCGCCAATTGCTGCACGGTGCCATCAACAGGCGCGGTCAAGGTCATGGACTCGCGCCGGTCGGTGGCCTTGATAAAGTCTTGTTTGTATTCCGCCATTTTTTGTTCGGCTTCGTGCAATTGGTCGAGTTGCATACGCTGCGTTTCTGCCGTGAGCGATTCGCGCTGACGTTTATTCGTGAGAATCACCGCGTCCAGTTCGTTGAGTTTGGCGCGCGTGAAGGCCAGATCGCGTTCGGTTTCGATACGCAGTTGTTCTTTTTCCAGATAGTCATGGCGGGGGATGTAATTTTTTTCGAGCAAGTCTTTCATATCTTTCGCGCGTTGCGTAATCAGCGGCAAGGTCGCTTCGAGTTTGTGTGAATTTTCCAGCGCGGCATTACGCTCGGCTTCGCGCTGCGCAAGCTCCGCATTCAGCTGTTGCATCCTGGCACGGTATTCGGCGTATTGCCCGGCCAGAAAGCGCTGTGAGGCGGCGTACTTTGCCGTATCCACACCCTGAAGCGGATCGTTCATAACAGCACTCGCACTGCCGTGCTGCAAGGCAGAGAGCATGGCACCGGCGCGCGCCGCATCCAGCTGCATTTGTTGCCAGTCGACACGGGTGCGATCGGTATCGGCCTGTGCGATGGTGGCATCGAGCTCTACCAGCACTTCACCGGCTTTTACACGCTGGCCATCACGCACATAAATCGCTTTGACGGTCGCAGTTTCAAGCGGTTGAATTACCTTGGTGCGATCATTGGGAATGATCTTGCCACTCGCCGTGGCGACAATATCAACCTTGCCAACAACAGCCCAGATCAAGGCAAGCAGCGCAAAGCCGATAATGAGCCACATGGCCCAGTGAGAACCAAAAACGAGTGAGGTATTCCGTCCGCGCCGTAAGTATCCACTCTCAATTCCACGGTATACATTATTCTTCTCCTCTAAATTCAATT
>Ga0209873_1000050_pt1 | contig 18017 bp, 18 predicted proteins | sample GWRWT2_30Apr14_FD_187186 | JGI IMG/M metagenome (GOLD analysis project Ga0209873, IMG submission 187186) | Sand microcosm microbial communities from a hyporheic zone in Columbia River, Washington, USA - GW-RW T2_30-Apr-14 (SPAdes) (version 2) | ecosystem: Engineered > Artificial ecosystem > Sand...
TCCTGTGATGATCTGCTGCACGAAATGCGGCTATTTAAATCGGCTGCTGAAATTAAGCTCATGAAACGCGCCGCAGAAATCTCTGCCCAAGCGCATATACGCGCCATGGAAAAGTGTCGGGTTGGTATGATGGAGTACCAGCTTGAGGCTGAATTTCTGCATGAATTTGCGCGTCACGGTGCGCGTCAACCTGCCTATTCCACTATTGTCGGTGGGGGCGCCAATGCATGCATTCTGCATTACATCGAAAATGATGCGCCGCTGGAAGATGGCAGTCTGGTGCTGATTGATGCCGGTTGTGAACTGGATCATTATGCCTCTGACATTACACGGACATTTCCGGTCAACGGTCTTTTCAGCGAAGAGCAAAAAGCCATTTACAACCTGGTGCTTGAGGCGCAGTTGGCTGCCTTGGCCAAGGTGGGTCCGGGGCATTACTGGAATGAGGCGCAGGACACCGTGGTCGACGTGATCACACGGGGCCTGGTGCGACTGGGCATTCTTCATGGTGAGCCGGAGACCTTGATTCAGCATCAGGCGTATTTGCCTTTTTATATGCACCGTGCCGGCCATTGGCTGGGTATGGATGTGCATGATGTCGGTCAATACAAAATTGAAGGACAATGGCGGGCGCTGGAAGTTGGCATGGTACTAACGGTAGAGCCTGGAATTTACATCGCTAAAGATAACATGGACGTTGAGGTTAAATGGCGAGGTATTGGCGTGCGAATTGAAGACGACGTGCTGGTGACAGAATCCGGGCATGAGGTATTGACGGCGCAAGTGCCAAAAACCGTGACTGAAATAGAAGCGCTGATGCTAAAAAAAGTTGTTTGAACACACTGACTGCGGGAGAGTTTGATCATGTCAGAACGGGTGACGGAGCATGATGTACTGATTATCGGTGGTGGCATGGTCGGTGCGACACTTGCGTGTGCCTTGGCGAAAAAAACAGCGCTAAATATCGGCGTAGTAGAAGCAAAATTATTGCCGCAGCGTGATGAGCAGGGTGATTTGAGTCACTCTTTTAACCCTTCTTACGACGAGCGTAGTACGGCGCTTTCACTCGGTTCTTGCCGTTTCTTCGATGCCATTGGTGTGTGGGATGCGCTGCGACAGCATGTTGAATATATTCACCAGATTCACGTGTCAGAACAGGGTAAGTTCGGCGTGGTCTGTCTGGATCGCAAGGAAGAGCAGGTTGACTATCTGGGCGCCGTGGTTGAAAACGCGTGGTTGGGCGTGGTTTTGGGTGCCAAATTGTCTGAATGTTCATCCGTCACGCTTCATACGCCGGCGCAGATTATTTCGTTGCAGCAAGAGCAGTCAGGTTATCGTGTGCGGATTCAGCGTGGTGATCAGGCGCTTCTGTTACGTTGCCGCTTGTTGGTCGTGGCCGATGGCGCAAATTCAACGTGTTGTAAATTGTTGGGTATTACCCAGATACACAAAGACTATGAGCAGGTGGCGTTGGTGGCCAATCTCAGTCCGGCAAATGGCCATCAACAAACAGCCTATGAGCGGTTTACTGCAAAGGGCCCCATGGCTTTGTTGCCTTTGCGAGAAAATCGTTTTGCGTTGGTGTTAACGTTGCCTGCTGATCAGGTGGATACTTATCTGTCTATGGATGATCAGCGTTTTATGAAAACCATCGATCAGGCCATGGGTGGCCGTTTAGGTGGTTTTATCAAAGCAGGTGAGCGGCTTAGTTACCCTTTGCGTTTGATTCAGGCGCGTGAACAGGTGCTGCCCTGTTGTGTCATTCTGGGTAACGCTGCGCATAGTTTGCACCCGATCGCCGGACAGGGCTTTAATTTATCCGTACGTGATGTGGCCATATTGACTGAAGAGCTTGTCATCGCTTTGGCCGAACAATGCGCCATTAATGAATTTTCAATCTTGCAGCGTTATTTTGCCCGACGTGAGCAGGATCAGTTCCTTACGGTTAATTTTTCTGACAAGTTGCAAAAACTTTTCGCTGTTGAAAATACTGGCCTGGGTTTGGCCCGTGCCACAGGCTTGGCGGTGTTTGATTGTTGGCCGGCGGGAAAGCATTTGTTAGCACGACAAGCCATGGGTTTAAAAGCGGGTGTTTCAACCTTGTGATCAGGCAAAAGGTGCTTGATTTATTCCGCAGGGGACGTGCAAAACAGGAAAACGGCGATGAACTACGATTTTGATATTTTAATTAATGGCGGCGGCATGGTCGGTGCGACTTTAGCTTGTGCGCTTCTGCAAGCGGATCATAAAAGTAGCTTACGTTTGGGCATCATAGAAGGCCAGGCCTTTGTGCCGAATCAAGAAGAGGCTTGGGCTTTGCGTGTAAGTGCAATCACGTGTGCCAGTCAGCGTTTATTCGAATACCTGGGTGCCTGGTCATTGATGCAAGCGCAGCGCGTCAGTCCTTTTAATGCGATGGACGTATGGGATGCTGAAGGCACGGGCCGTATACAATTTTTTGCGCAGGAATTGGGTGAGCCATGCCTGGGCCATATCATTGAAAATAATGTTATTCAGCAGGCATTGAATCAGCGTCTGCAGGAAATGCATTTTAGTCACACCTTTTGCCCCGACCATTTGCTTGCCTGTGAACGTTATGCGGCCGGTTGGCGTGTGCATTTAAGCAGCGGCGAAACGCTCACAACGCGATTGCTGATTGGCGCCGATGGCGCGCTGTCAAAAGTCCGTGACTTATTTGAATTCAATCTGAAAATTGAGCCCTATCATCATCACAGCATTGTGACGACTGTGCGCACTGAGAAGTCTAATGCCGCAGTGGCGCGACAGTGTTTTCTGAACACAGGTCCACTGGCCTTATTGCCTTTATGCGATGCGCAGGGTGAGCGACATCATTGCTCCGTAGTGTGGTCAGTAGAATCACAGATGCATCAAAATCTGATGAGTATGGATGAAAATAGTTTTGCCCAGGCACTCACTGAGGCATCGGAAAACTGCTTGGGGCGGGTGGAATGGGTCGATCACCGTATCAGCTTCCCCTTGTATGCGCGCCATGTTGACAGTTATGTGCGAGAGGGCGTGGCTTTATGTGGCGATGCGGCGCATACCATTCATCCTCTGGCGGGACAGGGTGTGAATCTTGGTTTAATGGATGCTGCGGTATTGGCTGAGGAAATCCATCGCGCGTCAGACAAGGGACTTGATATAACTGATTTCAACGTATTGCGTCGTTACGAACGTCGTCGACGAGGCGCAAACACCTTGATGCTGGAATCTATGCGCGGATTCAAATCCTTGTTTGAGGCAGACTTGTTGCCATTTCGATGGGCGAGAAACGCGGGAATGTCCTGGATGAATCAGTTACCACCTTTGAAAAATAAGGTGATGCGTTATGCCATGGGCCTGGAAGGAGACGTGCCTGATGTAGCGAAGGGGACACTATGTCGAGATTGAGATAAATTGTCGAGCTTGAGATGAATTTAAAGGAGAAGAAAATTGACAAACGGTAGAGCTAAACTCTTCCACCGTTTGTCTGATCTTAAAGCACGAAATAAAACTATTGAGCGGCTTGTTGGCCCTGTTCGTCTTTATTCTTTTTACGACCGCCACCACCGGGTATCCATGTGAAAGGTACTTTATAGGTTTGCATGAATCCACCTAAGGTACCTATAACACGTCCAAGCGCCACAAACTGATCCGGTACTACAATGTTTGCTTCCTGGAGTGTTTCAAGGAGCTGGGCAATAACTTCTTCAACCTGAACTTTTTGAGTTGGTTTCTTGGTGCGAACCACGTATTGAGACAGTTGTTCAAGTGTTGAGTTGTCGATGTTACCCTGGAAACCTGCTTTGGCCAGTAGTTGCCCGATGTCACCTTCCATATGGCCGAGGAGTACCATGATCAGCATGCTGTAGTTCATGGTTTCTTCAGGCGTCAAACGACCAATCGTGCCGTAATCAACGATAAAAATTTCTTTTTCGGGTGTTACCAGAAAGTTTCCGGGATGTGGATCTGCCTGGAACTTACCGAATTGCGTAATTTGCTGCATGTAGCTGTCCTGCAGAACACTCAGGAGATCCTTGGCTTCTTCTTTATTGCTGCGATCCAGATGCTCAACCAGACGTGAGCCAGTTATCCACTCGGTTACGATGACACGCTTTGTGCAGAGGTGTTCAACCAGCACCGGTACGCGAATACGCGGATTGTGTTTGAGTGCACCAAAGTCGCGTGTATTGCGTTCTTCGTTGCGGAAATCCAGCTCTTCAGCCGTCATTTCCAAAAGTGCCATGACCATTTGTTCAATATCCAGATTGCCTGGCAGTCTGCCACGCAAGGCTCTGGATAGAAGCTGGAAAATAGTGAAGTCTTCATCAAACAAGTCACGAACATGCGGCTGCTGAATTTTTATGGCAACGTCAATGCCTTCTTTGGTACGTGCTTTATGTACTTGTGCGATAGAGGCGGTTGCAATAGGGGTTTCGTCGACCCACTCAAACTTGTCGCGCCAGTTCCAGCCTAATTCTTCCTGAAGCACAGGGACAAGTGTTGCGAAAGGAATGCGTCTGTTTTCATTTTGCAGGGGCTTTAGCGCTTCAATATAAGCTTTTGGCAAAATATCAGGGCGGGCGCTTAAAAACTGGGCCAGTTTGACCCATGTTGCGCCATTGTTTTTGCACAAGCGGAACAACAGATCGGCATTTTTTAAATGCAGTTCTTTATAAAGAGATTTGTATTGTTCCTTGGGCCAACCTTTGGTTTTTTTGTTGAGTCGTGCATAAGAGCGTTCAATGCGAATTACGGTAGTGACGGCGCGAATGGAGCGACTTCTTCCATGCCAGAGTTGTTTGACCTTCCTTAAGTTAATTAAAGGTTCATCAAAACTGAATTCTCGGTAAATCTCAAAATCTGTATTGCTCATAACTCCCTCGCTACCTGGAATCTGGAATAGTTGCATAAAAATGCAATTATATGATTATTGGATTTAATAGTGACCACAGGCTTGGCACTTTTAAGACAAGATGCGAAGTCTACCTTGTTTTACCCTTTATGCAAGCGTCAATACATGACAGTGCCTTGAGCGGTATGTATCCCGTGGCAGGTCGGCAATTTAATGAGGCAACTGTCTGATCTTAAGACGTTATTCATGCGGACATAAATGTCAGCGAGAGAGAATTTTAACTGTATTTATGCGACACGCTAAATCTGTTGTGGTCTGGGTATTGGCTCTTGCTGAGGTTTTTTGAGCGCTCATAGAAAGTTACAGCAGCTTGGGTCGTTTCTGCAATTTGCGTTGCAGGGTTCTGCGATGGATGCCCAAGGCGCGGGCGGCTTCGGAAATATTATTATTATTTTCTTTCAGAATTCGCTGAATATGTTCCCATTCCAGGCGGTTTATAGACATGGGTGATGTTTCTACTGTTTGGTCTTTATCAATAGCGGGCTCACTGGTGAGCGCTGCCATGATTTGCTCCGCATCGGCCGGTTTGCTGAGATAATGCGTGGCGCCCAGCTTTATCGCTTCAACGGCCGTTGTGATTGATGCATAACCGGTAAGGATCAGGATTCTACATTCCGGATTTACCTTAAGCAGGGGCTTAATCAGACCCAAACCGGATTGTCCATTCATGCTTAAATCAAGCACAGCAAGCTGTGGAATAAAGCGATGAAGGGCCTCCAGGGCGCTTTCCACACTATTGGCAGCCTGTACGATCAAGGATCTACGCTGAAGCGCTTTTGTGAGAACTCTAAGATAGGTTTCGTCATCATCGACTATCAGGCAGGTGTTTGCTGATATGGTTTGATTGCTCATATGTTTTCCAGTGTAGATTCGTGGATCAACTGCTTGATGGGGATGTTGGCCTCCATCAAAGTTCCACCCTGGGGTGCTCTTTTCCAGTGCAATTCCCCGCCAAGTTGTGTAATGGTAATTTTCGCCAGAAATAAACCGAGCCCCAGACCATGTTCTTTTTGGGAATAAAAGGGTGTGCCAATTTTACCTTGATCAAGCAGGGTAATGTCCTGGCCGTCGTTAATACAGGTAAAAGTCAGCTTGTCGCCGATAAGTTGCACTGTGACAAACACATGATTCGCGCTGGCTTCGGCGGCGTTGTTTAAGATGTTTTTTAAGCTGTGCAATAATGCCGCGTGGTAGATGATCTCGATATCTGTGTTCGGATCGTATTTAAAGGTGATTGATTTTAATGGGTAGCGCGACCGAAGTTCATTGAGTTGCTGCGTTATAAACTTACACAGTGAGATCGATTCCAGAGAGTCGGGGCGTGAGAAACCGGTTTTTTCTGTAAATGTTGTCAGTATGTTTTTGCAGCGATCTATCTGGCTCCTGAGCAGTGACAGATCTTCTTGTATGAGGGAAATTTCTGCAAAACTGTGCTGCATTTCATTAATCGTAATGGCCATGGTAGTAAGTGGTGTGCTTAGTTCGTGTGCGGCATCGGTCGCAAACGTGCCAAGAGAAACTATTTGTTCATTCAGGGCCAGTGCTTCTTTTTGTGCATTAATTTCCGCTTCTTTTTTTTTCATTGAATTATTCATTCTTTCCAGAAATACGCTCAGCAATGACGCACTTAGAATGAAGTTTAACCACATGCCTACAAGGTGATTGCTGAATTCACTGGTTTGACCATGGTGTGGGCTGTGTGGGTTGGGTTCATGAAAGTAAAAAGGCAACATCAGCAGGCTGTAAACCAAAATGGCACTAAGAAAAACCGTAATGACTTTATTTCTGGACAAGGTGGCCGCAGCGATTGTCACGGGCACCAATAAATAAGATATAAAGGGATTGCTGAAACCACCATAAAAATAAATCAAAAAATAAACGCCGATAATGTCTACGAGCAGTTGGCAAAACAGCATGTTTTCACTGACCTGTGCTGTTTTCAGTAAAAAGTAATACGTTGCCAGATTGATTAAAAACAGCAGCGACAGGGTGCTTAGTAATCCAGGCAACAGTAATTTTTCATCAGACAAATTGTTGTGTGAGAGAAGACTCAACAATAAAGCGATCAGATAAAGCGTTCTTAGGGTACAAACACGAAAGAGATTTTGTCTGTGTGCCGATGAAAATAAGACGCTGACTGCCATTAGGAGTTCTTCATTTTATTGTATGGACGTGTTCATTCTAGGGTATTTGCTTGTCGAGCTGAACGTTCAAGTGCTCATTGTTTGGGTGATGCCGTTATCAGACAACCAAAACCGTTCTTAAAACTCAGGCGGACAGAATCCAGAGAGTTTTTTTTGGGTGATGGGGTGCGTTAACTGGAGCGACGTGGCATGGAGCAGGAGGCGAGGGGATCTTTCGAGCGCTTCAGCATGGGCATACATGTCACAACCCAGAATGGGATGCCCAATTTCGCTCAAGTGAATCCGGAGCTGATGTGTGCGGCCCGTATGCGGCATCAGCAAAAGTCTGGTTTTGTTTTGTTTAAGGTCGCGCTGTAATACGCGCCAATGGGTGAGAGACGTTTTGCCATGGTCGTGGTCAATTTTTTGTTTAGGGCGATTGGGCCAATCTTTGGCAATAGGCAAATCAATGCTGCCACTGTCTGCTGAAACAATACCAAACACTTCGGCGATGTATTCTTTTTGTATGTTTCGTTCCTGGAATTGACGACTGATATCGCTATGCACCTTTGTTACGAGTGGAATGACCATAATCCCTGAGGTGTCGAGATCAAGCCTGTGTACAATGGTCGCGTGTGGAAAAATTCTTTGTAGTCTTGTGATCAGGCAGTCCTTGTTTTCAAGGGCTCGCCCAGGGACGGACAACAGGAACTCCGGTTTATTGACCAACAAGAGATAGGGATCTTGGTAAAGAATGATGGGTTCTTTTAAACAGTTTGGAACAATATGATAAGAAGTGGATGTCATAGTGCCAGCATGGGAGTTAAGCGGCGCCTATTTTAACCACATTCATAGGAAAGTTTAAATGTATTAGGTTTGCGGCAGGATCTCTGCTGATATGTAAAACAGAGTGTGGCAACGTTATGAACGTTTCTTGTTTGTGGGCCCAGACGCAGGAAATGTGACCACATTGTTATGCCCATATTCAGATTGATTGACGGCATGCTCCAACGATATGTTGCGGGACATATTGCGATGGTGCTTTCGCATGGTTCTTTTAAAATGCTTGATGTTGTTAATGTTGACGATAGAGTCTTTAAGCGCGGGATAGATTTCTTCTGCTTTTTTTTGTTGCACACGGGTAAAAAAAACAAGTATCTGTTGGTGAAAGTTCCAGATAATCAAACCAAGAACAACAAGGCTGATAAAAATTCCACTCGGCAAAAAGCTCAATATGAGCATGCTTGAAACACAGGTCGACACGATAATGAGAGCTAACATTTTTGTAGACACAGTCAGACTTTTATTTTGCCATGACATATCTGGTTTATTAACTTCGGGTTTCATAGCTTGCCCTCATTGACTCGGCACATTAAAAGCACCGCTTGCTAAAAATTGAATGTACTGACTTGTCCCGTATTAACGCTGACATTGGTGCGCGACTTGAAGTTTAAAGTGTCAGTAGTACCTACCGCATCGTTGGTGACATTGCAGGCCAGAGAAATGGTGTAATCACCCACAGGTAAAAATGCCAGTGTGTATGCATAACCGCTTTGAGTCTGGATAATATTCGCTGTACTAATAGGGTCGTTAGTGGTGCCTCTGATATCTCTTGGTGTGGCGTTCTGGCCAGAAAAAGCATAGACAGCACTGTCAGCTGCCACGCAAAGACTATTAAACTGATTGGCATCAATGGTCCCGGAAATGCTTCCGGCCTGCGCTGTTAATACGGATCTTATAGCTGGGGAAAAACTTAACAGACTACTGCCTTGTTCTTGAAAAATGGATTTTCTCAGGTCAAAGTCAAAAGTGATGTTAGTGTTAGCTCCCTCACCAATGCTAAACCGTGCGATAGGTGCAGAAGCCGAGGCGTCATTAACGAAGAAATCGATCAAGGTGCTTATTGCCCCCCGTTGATTGGAAATGGTTAAACCTATGTTGCCATCAGCTGTAACGACATAAGACGCATTCAGATCAAGATCAAAAGTCACATAGGCGTAATCTCCGGCTTTCACTGGATAGTCGGAAAGAATAGTCTCACTTAAACCACCCTGCAGTGCGAGCACATCAATTAATTTGGGTTCTTCAAACGTAATTTCGGATTGCTTGCCGTTTGCATCGTAGAGCGTTAGGCCATTTATTTGGAGAAACACCGCACTTGCTTCATCAATCGGGCTGTCGGTGATGGCGATTGTAAGAGTACCTGTATCGCTACTGCTTAGATTATTACTGTCTTTATTTTCAAGGCAGCCGCTGAGTGCGAGGGATGATGCTAAAACATAAAAAGGTAAACGCGTTGAATTCCATTTTTTCATTTTGATAACCTGTTCGTAAACGATGCTTTGTTTAGGTATAGAACACGCACAGGTTAAGGACAATTGGCGAATAAAAAACGGCAAAACAGATCTGTGTGTATGCAAATCAATTGCTTGCATTATTATTTCTTGAAAATAATGGCTTGTATGAACAACTAAATGGAAAAGTCGAGGGAGGGTAAGTAAATATTTATGCTATTAAATCATGCGGTTAATGTAACTGTTAATATCTGCATAGTAAATGTAACAACCTGTTGAATGATTGTTACATTTTAGATTGCTATGAAAACCCGGAAGGCGAAAGTCAATATTAGAATCTGATGCCTGCACCTACACGTATATGACGGATATTTAACTCGGCAACTGGGGCAGGTTCGTTTTGACGGGTCGTGAATTTTGGATCCGGGACGCTGGCATATTTGACATCAAAAAATCCAAACCACGTGTTACTCAGGTCAAGATAGGCACCTGCATGAACGATGTATCCATACGATATGCCGCCATCAAGGATCATAATATCCGTTGGTTGGCTTTGGGCTCGGCGATTATCCAGAAGTGCTATCATTGCTCCTACGCCAATATAGGGGCTGACAATGTAATCAGGGATAGGTGTATAAACAATACTTGCGCCAATCGGAAGTAATTCAGGCGCCAGAATTTGTATGCGGCCTGTTGATTGGGTATCACTTTCCAGCACATTGCCCAACTGAACATCACGAATCAAAATATTGGGGAAACCCAGATCCAGGTGCGCCTCAAGACCGAAGTAATCGTTATATTTGTAACCTAACACAGCACCCAAGGAGAGAATCGGGCGATTTTCAGGGCGCCCTTTCGCTACATCACCGTCACCATACAACCCAACAAGTTGCAAAGGTTGGTCTACACCAACAAACGGAACACTGATACCAACAAAGGTAAGGGCTGAATCGCCATCAACACCTTTGACCGTGGCATTTCGTTCTAAAACAAAGTCAGGAGAAAAAACACCACCACCGAGGTTCAGATAAAAATCCTTGGGTCGAGGGCCTGCTGCAAAAACCACCGAGGAGTTGATTCCAACAAGGGTAATGGCAAGTAATATTATCTTTTTGCTAAATAAGCTGGATTGGATAGTCATAAGTAATTTTTAGGTTAGGTGAATTGTAGGTTTTGTGGCAAAAAATCGAGCGCTTAACACAGTTGTTAAATCACCTCGAAATGTTTGCCCCCTTAATACCTTAATAAATTAGATTGGGTAACCAATACCAAAACGCATATGTCTGACTTCGAATTTCGCAACACTTACAGCCTGGCCAAAACGATCCTGGATATCAGGGTTCGAGATGCGGCCATATTTAAAGTCGGCAAAGCCGTACATGCCTTCGGAAATATCCATTTTTATGCCTGCGTGCGCAATATAGCCAAATTCAACGCCGCCATCCAAAACAACAATGTCTGTTGCGGTATTAGGAGCTCTTCGATTGTCCAGAATCGCAAGCATTGCACCAAAACCCACGTAAGGGCTGACACGGGATGAAGGGAAAAAGGTGTAAATGCCTGAAAAAGTAATGGGTAACAGATCGGGTGGAAGAATTTGTATGTTGATCGTTTCTGGATTGCCGGGCAATACGTCTTTGATGATGTACAAGTTTTGCACATCAATTTCAAGCATGGCGAGATCCAGCCCGATCTCGGCACCAAATTCATCAGTGATTTGGTAACCGAATACACCACCCAATGAAATCATGCCCCTGTTTTCGGGTTTTATGAGCTGCTCTTCGTCACTCTCAAAGACCAAACCAATGAGGGGGACCGGGGTGCCGCCGCTGTTGGGTAGTGTTGCATAAATTTGGGTTTGCCCCGCCGGACCATCAATACTGCCAGCATTTAACGTAAACTGTGGAGCAAAAGCACCACCGCCTAGTTGCAGGTAAAACTCACCCATTTTTGAACCGGCAGCCGAGCTATTAAATGCAAGGCACGTTAAAGCAATTACGCTTAATATTGATCTTAGCTTGTAGTGAGTCATGAGTGTTTTTTGAGAAGAACACGTCGTGTAGTTAGGACATTTTCTCATGCCGTATCCTGCATTAATTAGTCAGTAAACCCAAAATTAAATACGCAATATCTTTATTGATGGTGAAAACAATTCCCTGTTTTTTTATTATATTTATTTTTAATAACAGAACGGGAGAATAAATTTCTAATGAATTTTCAAGTGCGCACAGAGTCTACGATTTTGTTTGGCAGATAAAGTGTGATAATGCGCCAAAAAAACATTTGTTTGGTAGCTTTAAAATGTGTCATTCCAAGCGGGCATCTGAAGATTGGTATGAATTGTTTAAATCTGATCGTAATTGTAAAGGAGATTCGGGGATGTTTGTGGGAAAATAGTTCGCGTATTTAATGTGACTGATAGTAATAAATGAGCTTCAAATGGCATGGTAAACCGTATAAATCTCTGGTAGAACTAGCAAATAGAATTACGTCGCTCGTTTTTGTGTTTTATAGTAGGGCTCCATGATTATTTTTCTCATGGGGGCTGGGTTGGTTTTTAAATATTATTAATGCAAAAAATACGTTGATGGATTTACATTCTACTTTTTAGTGAAAAGCTTCGTGTAAGGCGAATTTTAATCAAGGGGATAGGGATGAAAAAAATAACTAAATGGTTTGCTCTTAGTATAGTAATAACGTTAGGCATGGGTTGTAGTGCGCTAAAAGAATTAAACGGCCAGTCCACACTGGATGCAACCGAGTTTAAGCCCGCACAACCTTATAATCGTATTGCGTTGACCACAACTTCAGAACCTACTTTTTACGATATCAAAATAATGGCGTATGACATGAAAGCACCTGGTGTGACTTTGCCGGGCAGGATTGTGGCGGGTGGTTTTAATACGGCAAATAAATTTGTTGATCAGGGGCGAAGAAACCGGCGTTTAACGCACACGCTGGAAGAGTGGAAATTTAAATTATCTGATCAGTTGGTCAGTGATACGAAACGCGCGCTTGAAAAAGCCGGTTATGAAGTGGTGTTGATTACGCCTGAATTTCGTCGGGGTGGACGTTTTGCAACGGCTTACCCAAAACCGGCAAAACCTGTAGATGCTTATCTGGATCTTTATATTGCTTTTGCGGGTTATGTGGCAATAAAACCCGGTGAACCCTATGTGCCAACCATTGAAACACCGGTGCGTTTGGTTGATGCTTTTTCCGGTGAAACGCTTTATGCCGGTGTTATGAACTACGGCGGCCCGATTCCTGTGGATGGCCCCACTGATCGTCCCGCAGAGCCTGAAGATGTTGTCAGAGGCTGGGATAAACTTTGCGAAGTTGATTGCGAAGTTAGTCCGGCTGTTAAAGGTTTAATGGCAGGTTCTCAAGCCATTGCTGATCTAATTGCCAAAAATATAAAGTAAATAAAAAATGACAGCAGAAAAAAACCCATCGTCATAACGATGGGTTTTTTGTTTCAGGGATAGGTTTTTTATCCTTTGGATGGTTTTGTACTGCTGAAAAGGTACGGATAAAAAAATCGTACGGCATTAATTACGAGCCAAGTCTGCCATATCGACATGCTTGTCGACAAAATTATCAGTAGGATGCATGGCTTAAAGTTTGTGCAATTTTGAGATAATTTTCCAGACGTTTTGGATTTATTTCACCTGTTATTGCGGCATTTTTGATGGCACAACCGGGTTCATGATCGTGCCGACAGTCTCTAAACTGGCATTGACCAATGTAACGTCGAAACTCTCTGAATCCCGTAGCCAGAAGATGAGGATCATCAAGATGCAAGCTGAATTCACGAATGCCAGGGGAGTCGATAAGAGTGCCACCTTCGGCGGTGTGAAACAAACGCGCAGTGGTTGTTGTATGTACGCCTAGTTGTGATGTAGATAAAGCCGCTGTTTGTTGATCACTTCCGGGCAATAGAGCGTTAATAATGGATGATTTTCCAACACCGGATTGCCCCACAAACACGAAGCTGTGTTGACGTAACAAGGGATTAATATCCTGCAAACCCATGTCCTGTTTTGTCGAGCAGCTAAATGCGCGATAACCGATACTGCGATAGCTCTGAATTAATTCGTTAAACTTGCCAAGTTGAGCGTCATTCAATAGATCTATTTTGTTGAGCAGCAGAATCGGTTCAATGTGTGCCAGTTCAGCGGCAACCAAATAACGGTCGATAAGCAGCGTGGACGGTTCTGGCAGCGGAGCAATTACAATAATTATGTAGTCAACATTGGCGGCCACTGTTTTAATAAGCCCGCGCGTATCGGGGCGACTGAGGCTCGAATGCCGGGGATATTGTGCCTCAACGATGCCTTGATTATCCGGGCCCATTCGCCACACAACACGGTCACCCGTGACCAATGCAGGAACGTTGGCGCGTAATAAGCAACGATAACGTTTGAGCTGAGTGTCTTCTACTTCAACTTGCGTACCAAAATGCGCGACAATGAGGCCGTCTTGTTCCGAGCCCAAGACAGAACTATCGACCAAGGTTTCGGCGCGTTGAACGCGATCCTGCGCACGATCGATGCGTTCCTGCTGGATTTTTTCAATGCGCCATTTTTGTTGGCGAGTCAGTTTGCGTTTAGACATCGGTGAGTCTGGAAGGATTTTAAAGTGTGAAAATATTACTATGCAGAGTAAACTATCCGGATAACGATTGGTAGGAGTAGTAGATAATGGTGGCAAGTAAAGATAATTTGATCTGGATTGATCTGGAAATGACAGGTCTGGATTCAGATAGTGATGTTATTATTGAAATAGCCACTATTGTAACGGATGCAAATCTGGAAGTCGTTGCCGAAGGGCCTGTGTTGGCTGTCCATCAAAGTGACGCTGTGCTGAAAACGATGGATGAGTGGAATATTAAAACGCATGGTCAATCGGGTTTGATTGAACGGGTGCGACACAGTACGATTACTACGGCGACGGCTGAGCAGCAAACACTGGAGTTTTTGCAGGCCTATGCGGTGAAGGGCGTGTCGCCCATGTGTGGCAACAGTATTTGTCAGGATAGACGTTTTTTATTTCGTCTGATGCCTGAACTGGAAGCTTATTTTCACTATCGCAATTTAGATGTCAGCACGCTCAAGATTCTCAGTCAAATGTGGGCGCCAGAGGTGGCCAAGGGTTTGACGAAAAAGTCATCACACCAGGCACTTGATGATATTAAAGAATCCATTGAGGAGCTGCGTTATTACCGTCAGCATTTTATAAAGAGCGCTCAATAGTTTTGCTTTGTTTTTGTGTCTTTTATGGACTGGCGCAGTGTTAGTGCGTACTCACTAAAGCTCTAACAGCCCGCTAAACAAAAAACATAATGCAGTTCCATTTTCAGGATGGAATAAAATCAAGGAAGAAATTATCACTCCAGGGCTGGGCGCCTGCTATCGCACCAAAATTAAAGAGTTTGATTCGTGCGATCAGCTTTTGTGTTAGCGTCGCATCCTTTAATTCACTCGAAACAATTCTGCATTCTGTGACCTGTCCCTGTGCATTGATCTGCAGGTGAAACACGACTTTTCCTTGCAAATCAGGATTACTACGCAAGGCCCGATTATAAATGGTATAGATGGCGCCTTTGTTTTGATCAAACACCGTTTGAATGGACTCGCGTGAACGCTGCGTAGCCGGATGTTTTGATTCGCTCGGGCTTTTCGTGTTTGTTTGCGTAGTTTGTGTTTGCCGTTTACTGACCTGGGCCAAGGTGTTGCTGGAGAGCGCTTGTTGCGTCACGCCGGCTTTTTTTATCGAGGCGGCTGTTACCTTGCCGTCCGAATGGCCTGAAAGAGCACGGGTGTTTATACGTTCACTGCGCCCTGCGGGTGCGGATGTGTTGTTGTAGTCCTCGTTTAGATTTGAGCGCAGAGTTGGTACGTGAGCGGATGCGGCCGACGGATCATTCATGTCGGCTAACAGATCTGAAAACGTGTTTATTTGCTGTTGAGCGGCAATTTTACTGGCAGTTTTTTGTTCGGTTGCAATTTTACCGACCGCTTGTTGTTTTGTTTGTACCAGAGGCTGGGCCTTTTGGACTGCCTGTGCAGGTTTAACGGTGGATTTATTTTCAGCGCGAGCGCCTTCGACGGGTTTTGTCTGCACAGGAGGGGGGCTCACTTTTTTTTCTTCGAGTTTTAATTCCTGCACTTGTGCTGGAAATTCTTCTATGAATACGCGTTCGATTTTAGGTAGCTGTATTTGTGAGATAAGTATGCTGATGGACACCATTAAAAAGACGAGTGCGCCCAGAATGCGCTGGAAGCGTTTTTCGTCAGCGGGATGCGCTGACCAGGGCAGCTGAGCGTCAATTACTACGCGCGTGCTCATCATGATGCGTGCTCGGTTTTATGCTGAACAGCCAATGATATCTTGCTGTAATTGCTTTTATTACAGGTGAGGATAATTTTTTCCAGCAAACGATAGGGAATTTTTTTGTCACCCAAAATAGTGATAGCTCGTTGTTGGCCTTGTTTTTTTTCAGTTGTATTCAGCTGTGTCATGCGCTTATCCAATTCTTCTTGTAACGCAGGAATTAACGCAAGTTCGCTTTGAAGAACAGCCTGTGTGCTAATGACAGGGCGATTGTCTACATAGATGTTTTTATCATCTACCAGAAGTGTCAACGTTGTTTTTGGATGCTGATCGGAGACCGATTCTGGTAATAAAATAGCTTGGCTCGGGTTTAACTGTTGTGGTGCACTGGAGTTAACTAACAGAAAAAATACCAGAATGGTAAAAATATCCATCAGTGAGACCAGATTGAGCGTGGCAACTTTTTTACGGTTGTGGTGACGTTGCATGCGCCGGGCGCGTTTGGACATTTTCATGACCGGGCTGTCCTGCGTGTGTTTGTTTTGCTTTCATTGGCACGAGGAGGCGCTTTGCCCAAAGTGATACGTGGGAAAAGTGCTGTTTTGATCAGCTGACCATTTATTTCTTTGTTGACATAGCGGCTATTATCCATGGCCTGGATCACGACTTCATAGTCAATATCGTCTTCCAGTAAAAGCGTTAGTGCACGCACGTCGCTGTGTTCTGTTTTTAATTTTTTCAGCACCTCGTGGGCACGTGAAAAATCATAATGTTCATTTGTCTTTGGCAGGATAGAAAAGATATTACTGGTCGCATCGCCTACTTCGAGCTGGTCATGACGTACAATCATTTGCACCTGTACCGCAGGGGCCTGTTTCGGCGATGTACTTCCACTGCCGGGCATATTCAGATCCAACACGGTAATATGTGAAAACGCCGCCGTGATCAGCAAAAACGGAATGAGCACCACCATTAAATTGAGGAAGGCAGTAATATTAAGTTCCGTGTCAACGTGGCGATGCTTACGTGCGTGTCGTCTCATGTGCCTATATATCGCTGTATCAAAGTGGCTTACTCTGGCCCGGTTTTTGGGCTGTGTTTGAAGGTATTAAGGAACTTGACCGAGGCCATTTCCATGCTGTCGATAATTTGGGTGGTCATGGACTGCAAAATACTGAAGACCAGCAACAAGGGAATGGCGGTAATTAAACCCAGGGCCGTGGTATTCATCGCCACCGAAATACTGGCAGATAACAGATCGGCTTTTTGCGCAGGGTCCGCACTGGAAACGGCGGTGAATGCACTGATCAAACCCATAATGGTGCCCAACAAACCCAGTAAGGTCGCGATATTGGCAAAGGTGGCCAAATAGGGCGTGCGTTGTTCCAGACGGGGAATAATTTCCATCAATCCTTCTTCCATGGCCTGTTCGATTTCGTCGTGCTGGTCGGTATGGCTTGAACGATCGAAGCCGTAAATCAGAATTTTTGCTATTGCCGCATCAGATTCTTGGGCCAGTTGATAGGCCTTGCGAAACTGGCCCTGGCGCAACAAGGGAAAGAGCGTGTCCCAGGTTGAGCGGTTTTTGATTTTAACTGTGTGTAAATAAATAAAACGTTCAATGGCAATGGCCAGACCCACGGTAAAAACAACCAAAATAACGTACATGAAGGGACCACCTTCTTGAATGAATTTGACCAGTGTGCTGAAAAAACCGAGGCTTGTTTCGGAAGTCTGTGTCATGTTGAAAATCCTGTTGATCACATTAGTAAGTAGATGCTGGGCGCGCGGGCTGGAGGGTTTGGACTTGCATAAAGTAGCGCTGCTCTCTTCGCAGAGTGTCTCTATCCAGAAGCTCAATGGGCGCTAATTCTGGCAAAGGCGGGCGTATTTTATTCGGTGGGTTGGGTGTTTTCCAAGGGACCAAATATAACACGCCCGGGGATTCTTTGTCGCCAGTAATGGAAAATCCAAGCGGCTCGTCTGCCGCGTTTGCTGCCAGCGTTTTAAGCCCGGTGGTCAGGATAATTAGCACCCAGCACAGGCTGCGGTGCGTCTGAGAAAATCGGGTGTTTTGATGTTTAGGTTTTATCATGGCAATAACGCAGCATCAGGGTTTTGGGCTAAGGGTTCGGCAACACGTCGTTTTAACTCTTTCAGCCATTTGGCCACCTGTGGATCGGGTGTTGTTTGCAAGCGCTGGTAGTGTTCAAAGTGGGTGATGGCCTCTTGCGGTTGCTGTAAATACAGATCAAGCAAGATGGCATAATTGTAGTGGGCCAGTGCGTAATCAGCGTTCAGACGAAGCGCACGTTGATAGGCTTGTTCTGCCTCATCGAATTGCACGAG
>Ga0209873_1000053_pt1 | contig 17685 bp, 22 predicted proteins | sample GWRWT2_30Apr14_FD_187186 | JGI IMG/M metagenome (GOLD analysis project Ga0209873, IMG submission 187186) | Sand microcosm microbial communities from a hyporheic zone in Columbia River, Washington, USA - GW-RW T2_30-Apr-14 (SPAdes) (version 2) | ecosystem: Engineered > Artificial ecosystem > Sand...
TCTCCTGCGATCAGTTGAAGATGTCTTCAACAGTCAGACCGCGCTTGGCAGCGACTTCGGCCGGGGTCGTCGCCTTGCTCAAGGCGTCGAACGTGGCGCGAACCATGTTGTAAGGGTTGGACGAACCGAGGCTCTTGGCCACGATGTCGGTGATGCCCATCACTTCGAAGACAGCGCGCATCGGGCCGCCAGCGATGATGCCGGTACCGGCGGGAGCCGGAGCCAGCAGCACCTTGGCCGCGCCGTGGTGACCGGTCAGGTTGTGGAAGACCGAACCGTTCTTGAGGGGCACCTTGAGCATGCCGCGGCGTGCCTGGTCCATCGCCTTTTGAACGGACAGCGGCACTTCACGCGCCTTGCCCTTGCCCATGCCGATGCGGCCATCGCCGTCGCCGACCACGGTCAGTGCTGCGAAGCCCATGATCCGACCGCCCTTGACCACTTTGGTCACGCGGTTCACTTGGATCATCTTCTCGCGCAGACCGTCGTCACGACCTTCGTCTGCCACCTTGGGTTGAAACTTAGCCATTTGAATTCCTTCCGGTTGCCAGACGCGGCTTAGAACTGAAGACCGGCTTCGCGAGCCGCTTCAGCCAATGCCTTGACACGGCCGTGGTAGGCGAAGCCCGCACGGTCGAAAGCCACCTTCTCGACGCCAGCAGCTTTCGCCCTTTCGGCGATTCGCTTGCCAATCAGCGTCGCGGCGTCCACATTGCCACCTTTGCCAGCCGCGCCCAATTGGGTGCGGATTTCTTTTTCGGCGGTTGAGGCCGAGGCGATGACAGTGTTGCCATCGCCAGAAATCACGCTGGCGTAGATATGCAGGTTGGTGCGGAACACCGAGAGACGGGCCGCGCCCTGGAGCGCGATGCGTGCACGGGTTTGACGCGAGCGGCGCAGGCGCTGTTCTTTCTTGTTGGTAGACATGATGAATCAGCTCCTTACTTCTTCTTGGTCTCTTTCAAGACCACGCGCTCGTCGGCATAACGAATGCCCTTGCCTTTGTAGGGCTCGGGAGGACGGAAGGCACGCACTTCTGCGGCGATCTGGCCGACGACCTGACGATCCACACCCTTGATCAGCACTTCGGTCTGAGACGGGGTCTCGACCTTGATGCCATCGGGCATGTCCTTGACGACTGGGTGAGAGAACCCGATTTGCAGGTTCAGCTTCTGGCCTTGGGCTTGGGCACGGAAGCCCACGCCCACCAGGGTCAGCTTTTTCTCGAAGCCCTTGCTCACGCCGTTGACCATGTTGTTCAACAAGGCGCGGATCGTGCCCGACATGGCATCAGCTTCAGTGCTGTTGTCAGCCGGGGACACTTTCAACACACCGGCGTCGTTTTGAACGGCGACCAGGCGGTGCTGAGGGCGACTCAAGGTGCCCAGGGCGCCCTTGATGGTGATTTGTTCTGCAGAGATCTGCACGTCCACACCCTGAGGGACGGCGATCGGCATTTTTCCTACGCGGGACATTGCGATGCTCCTAAGGGTTAGGCGACGTAGCAGAGCACTTCGCCACCGATACCGGCAGCACGTGCTTTGCGATCGGTCATCACACCCTTGGGCGTCGTCACGATGGCAACACCCAGGCCGTTTTGGACCTGAGGGATGTCGTGGCGACCCTTGTAGATGCGAAGGCCGGGACGGCTGACTCGCTCGATTCGCTCGATGACCGGGCGACCGGCGTAATACTTCAGCGAAATTTCAAGCGCCGGCTTGGTAGCCTCGCCTGCAACGACGTAAGAGTCGATGTAACCTTCGTCCTTCAGGACCTGGGCGATCGCGACTTTTAACTTTGATGACGGCATCGTGACGCTGGTTTTTTGGACCATTTGTGCGTTGCGGATGCGAGTCAGCATGTCGGCGATGGGATCACTCATGCTCATGGAATAACTCCTGTTCGTGCCCTAGCCGATTACCAGCTTGCCTTGGTGACACCGGGGATGTCGCCAGCGAAAGCCAATTCACGGATCTTGGAACGACCCAAGCCAAATTGGCGGAACGTGCCGCGCGGACGACCAGTCAAGCTGCAACGATTGCGCAGACGGGTCGGGTTTGCATTGCGGGGCAACTTTTGCAGCTCAAGACGAGCGGCGTAGCGCTCTTCCTCGGACTTCTTGGCATCATTGATGATGCCTTTCAGTTCGGCGTACTTCTTGGCGTATTGGGCCACCAGCTTTTCGCGCTTTTCTTCGCGTTGGATCAGAGACAGTTTTGCCACGTTCTCTACCTCAGTTCTTGAAAGGGAACTTGAATGCCGTCAACAGGGCCTTGGCCTCGTCATCGGTATTCGCGCTGGTGGTGATGCTGATGTTCAGACCACGGATCGCGTCGATTTTGTCGTACTCGATTTCCGGGAAAATGATCTGTTCTTTCACACCGACGTTGTAGTTGCCACGACCATCGAATGAACGACCCGAGATACCGCGGAAGTCACGAACGCGGGGCAGCGAAACGGTGACGAAACGGTCCAGGAATTCGTACATGCGGACACCACGCAGGGTGACCATGCAGCCGATGGGCATGTTTTCGCGGATCTTGAAACCGGCGATGGCTTTGCGCGACATGGTGACCACGGGCTTTTGGCCAGCGATCTTGGTCAGGTCGCTCACAGCGTGTTCCATGACCTTCTTGTCGGACACCGCTTCCGAGACACCCATGTTCAGGGTGATCTTGGTCAGGCGGGGCACTTGCATCACGGACTTGTAGCCGAACTTTTCAACGAGCGCCGGAACGACAGTCTCGCGGTAAAAGTCTTGCAGGCGTGCAGTTTGTTGAGTCATCTTGAACCTCAAGCCTTGATTTCTTCGCCGCTGGACTTGAAGACGCGAACTTTCTTGCCGTCAGCCAGGAGCTTGATGCCAACACGATCAGCCTTGCCAGTGACGGCATTGAAGATGGCGATGTTGGACTGGTGAATGGGCATGGTCTTGTCAACGATGCCGCCGGTGGTGCCCTTCATGGGGTTGGGGCGAACATGCTTTTTAACCATGTTCACGCCATCGACCACCAGATGGTCTTCATCCACGCGGACCGAAACGGTGCCGCGCTTACCTTTGTCACGACCTGTCAACACAATGACTTGGTCGCCTGTACGAATCTTGTTCATGGGCTGTGTGTCCTTTGCAGCTACGCCAGAGGATCAGAGGACTTCAGGAGCCAGCGACACGATCTTCATGAAGCGCTCGGTACGCAGTTCACGCGTCACGGGGCCGAAGATGCGGGTGCCGATGGGCTCCAGCTTGGCGTTCAACAGCACAGCTGCATTGCCATCAAACTTGATGAGCGAACCGTCTTGACGACGAACACCCTTGGCGGTGCGGACGACCACAGCGCTGTAGACTTCGCCTTTTTTGACGCGACCACGAGGAGCAGCTTCTTTGATGCTGACCTTGATGATGTCGCCAATACCGGCGTAACGACGCTTGGAGCCACCGAGCACCTTGATGCACATGACGCTCTTGGCACCCGTGTTGTCAGCGACGTCAAGTCGCGATTGCATTTGAATCATGGTGTACTTACCCCAACTTGGCTTTTCGGCTGCACAAAAATTGCACAACAACGAACAGTCAGTCTTGGGCCCGTAGAACGGGCGGATCTGAAATAAAGCCTGAGCCCTTGATTTACCCGCCGCAGCAACCGACCTGAATTTGCATCAGGTCAATCGAGGGACTTGGGCTGGAACTCAAACCTTGTTTCAGCGAAGAAGTCGATTATGCACTACTTTTGGAAAGAGTGTCAAGCGGTTCCACCAACAGTCAATCCATCGATGCGCAAAGTGGGTTGGCCAACGCCGACAGGCACGCTTTGACCATCTTTGCCACAGGTGCCCACGCCGCTGTCCAGCTCAAGGTCGTTGCCGATCATGCTGATGCGCGTGAGCGCGTCGGGGCCGTTGCCGATCAGGGTCGCGCCCTTGACGGGGTACTGGATCTTGCCGTTCTCAACCCAATACGCCTCGGAGGCGGAGAAGACGAACTTGCCGCTGGTGATGTCGACCTGGCCACCGCCGAAGTTGACGGCGTACAGGCCACGCTTGATGGAGGACACGATTTCTTGCGGATCTTTGTCACCAGCCAGCATGTAGGTGTTGGTCATGCGGGGCATGGGGACGTGGGCGTAGCTTTCACGGCGGCCGTTGCCTGTGGGCTTGGTCTTCATCAGGCGCGCGTTGGTGGCGTCTTGAATGTAGCCGCGCAGGATGCCGTCTTCGATGAGGACGGTGCGCTCGGTGGCGCAGCCTTCATCGTCAACGTTCAGGGAGCCGCGGCGGTCGGGGATGGTACCGTCGTCGAGCACGGTGACGCCCTTGGCGGCCACGCGCTGGCCGACGCGGCCCGAGAACACGCTGGAACCCTTGCGGTTGAAATCGCCTTCCAGGCCATGGCCGACGGCTTCGTGCAACAAGATGCCGGGCCAGCCATTGCCCAACACAACGGTCATCTCGCCAGCCGGCGCGGGACGGGCTTCCAGATTGACGGAGGCCGCGTGCACGGCTTGGTCAACGTAGCGCTGCAGCATGTCATCGGTGAAGTAGGCCAGGCCAAAGCGGCCCCCACCACCGGAGGAGCCGACTTCACGGCGGCCATTTTGCTCGGCAATGACGGTGAGCGACAGGCGCACCAGCGGGCGCACGTCGGCGGCCAGGGTGCCATCGGCACGGGCGACCATGACGACGTCGTATTCGCAGCCCAGGCCGGCCATGACCTGCACGACGCGCGGGTCCTTGGCGCGGGCGCGCTTTTCGATGTTTTCAAGCAAAGCGACCTTCTCGGCACTGTCGAGCGAGGCGATGGGGTCGAAAGCGGGGTAAAGGCGACGACCGCCAGCCACAGTGTGGGCGCCTACCTTGACGCGGCGGCTTTGGCCGGCCGAGGCGATGGTGCGCACGGTGCGAGCCGCGTCGAGCAGGGCCGCTTCGGAGATGTCGTCTGAGTAAGCGAAGGCGGTTTTTTCGCCAGAGACGGCGCGCACGCCTACGCCCTGGTCAATGCCGAAACTGCCGGATTTGACGATGCCCTCTTCCAGACTCCAACCTTCGGAGCGGGTGTACTGGAAGTACAGGTCAGCGTCGTCAACACGGTGTTCCGTGATGACCTTGAGGGCCTTGAGCAGGGTGGATTCGTCCAGACCGTAGGGTGCGAGCAGGAGTTCGCGGGCGGTGTGGAGTCGTTCGATGGTGGCGTCAACAGCAATCATGGAGTCATTGTAGGAGTCTTGCCGGATGACGGGGGATCACAGGTGCAAAAGAGCCTGCACGCGAAGTTGTTCGTCAGCTGCAAAGTTGGCTTTGACATAGGCGCTCATCTCGGTTTTGCGCTGGGCGTCCGACAGGTTGGTGGCTTTTTGCAGGCGCTCCCACTCGGCCTTGGCGGCGTTCAGTCGGCGCTCCCAGTCGGCCCATTCGGCGTCGGCTTTGTCCAGGCGATCGGCGGCGGCTTCGCCGTAGCGGGCGACGCGCTCAGCGCGGACGGCGGCGGGGTCTTTGCCTGGGGCCATCTGAGGCACGGGCTCGCCAGGGTCAGGCGGGGGCGGCAGGCCGGATTCGAGTTGGGCGTAGTACTCCTGGAAGTGCTGCTCATCTTCCCTGAAGAAGGCTTCGGCCCAGGGTTGACCGAGGATTTGGCGGCGCACGGCGCGTTGCTCCTCGAACACCGGCATCCAGGTGCTGCGGTCGGCCTGGATGAATTTGTGGCGCCAGGCGTAGGTGCGAACTTGCCAGTATTTGTCCCAGATGGCCATGATCTGGGCGGCCAGTGCATCGCCATTGGCACGCTTGGCTTCGTCCTGAATAAGGCCACGAATTTCTTCGATGGTGACTTCGCCCAGCCCAAGGACGTAGTACTCGAAGCGGCTGCGCAGCTCCGGGCAGGGCTTGAGTTTCTGATCGCTCACGCACCAGCTGCCGGCAGGCTCGGTACCGGCGAAGGAGCCTTCCTTGAACAGACGAACGCGCACCTGGTCCGGCGTGCGCACCTGAGCTGCGGCGGCCGCACCACTGGCCACCGGGTCCTTGGTACCACCGATGAAGCCCCAGCCTTTGGTTTCCTGGTTGACGCCCTGCTGCCCCGTCGCCGAGTTCTCGGTGGACGAGCGCTGCCAGAGCACGACGCTGCCCACCCCGATGACGACGGCCAACAACCCCGTCACCCACATTCCACGCACTTGCATCACACACGTCCTGTCAAAGCCAAAGGAATTTCCCGGCTGCCCGCATTATTCGGGCAAGTCGCGCACACCGCACCCGGGAAACCTATGACGCCAAACGACAACAAGGGCCGACCTCTTGTGGAGGCGACCCTTGCCTGACTCAAAGGCTGAGGTGCTCAGCCCGGAGTATCAACCCATCACAGGAAAGCCCATTTCAGGCGGTTGGCGTGCTGCTTGTAGAACGCTGCAGGCTCTGGCGCACCCTTGCCGATGCCGCCCAGGACCTGGTTGATTTCGTCCAGGTGATTCCAGGGGTAGTTGTCTTTGACAACCTTGCCCCAATGGCTGGAACAACGCGACACCAGGCCGTCGTTGGCTTCGCCCTTGAAGTAGTCACCAGTGTAGGCCAGCAGCGCATCAGAGATGTCGCTGGTGTTGGTCTTGAGCGAGGTGCCCGAGAAGGAATAGAACAGGATGCTGTTGCCAGCGACCTTGGCACTGCTGGGGCCTTGGCCGCAGACGGTGGTGGGCGCACCAGCGGGGTACTTGGCATTGAAGGCGGCGGCGCCCGGGGCGCTCAGGGCGTTCAAGGCAACCAGCAAATTGGCGTCGGCGGTAGTCTTGTTGCCGGTCAGCCAGGAGATCAGCTGCAAGCCAGCCGTGGCGGTTTGGTCAAAGGCGCCACCGGGGGTGGTGCCCGCCAGGATGTCATCAGCAACCTTGCTGCCGAAGTGGGTGCCTGCGACCGTGGACACGCTGGCCACCATGGTCGGCACGGTGCCGGCCGCATAGCGAACGGTGGGGCCGCCATGGCTGTGACCGATCAGGTTGAACTTCTTGACGCCGTCTTTGGCGGCCCATTGCTTCATTTGCTGGATCAGCTCTTCACCGCGGAATTCCGTGGTTTGCGATGGGTTGACCGAGGCGATGTAGACGGTGGCGCCGTCGTCGCGCAGGGCGCCGGGGATGGTGTAGAAGTACTGAATGCCCACGATGTTGTCGAAGCCGATGAAGCCGTGAACCAGCACCAATGGGTACTTGGTCTTGGAGGCCGTGCCTGCGTGGGCAGCGGGGGCCATGACAGCACCTGCCACAGCGACGGCAGCGCACACGGCGCGCAGGGTGAATCCGAATTTCATTGCAAATCTCCTAAGGAAGTCACTCGCACCGTGTTGTGGTGCAGCTAATTTATGACGCAAATCGTTATATGAACGATGGCGCGAGTATTCCGTTAAATAATTGGCAAGTCGCTCGGGTTAGCCCTTGAGTCCGGGGTTTGCCCGGCCCGCAAAACCAGTGTTCAGGGAACAAAGGCTGTCAGGACTGCTCGTTGGCCTGGCGCCAGCTGAGGGCTTTCTCGTAGAGGGCCTTGCGAGGCAAGCGGGTGACATCGGCCACCAGTCCGGCCGCCTGCTTGATGGGCAAATGTGACGACAGGGCCTGGAGCAAGGCCAGCACCTCGGCGGAGAACTCATCAGCGGCCGCGACCGCACCGGCGGCGTGGACCACCACGACGAATTCGCCCCGGTCGCGGTGCGGCTGGGCCTTGATCCACTCAGGCAACTGGGCCACGCCCAGGGTGGCGATTTCTTCGAATTGCTTGGTCAGCTCGCGGCACAGGGTGACTTGGCGGTGGGCAGCGTGCGTTTGCAGGTCGCGGGCCAAGTCGTCGATGCGGTGCGGTGCTTCGAACAGGACCAAGCTGCCGGGCCAGGCCAGGGCTTCATCCAGGGCTGTGGAACGCGCGGCGCCCTTGGAAGGCAGAAAGCCCATGAAATGGAATCCCGTGCTGGCGGTGTCGCCGGCCACGCTGAGCGCGGTGGTCACGCTGCTCACGCCCGGGATGGGCACGGCGCGCAGGCCCGCGGCCTGAACCCGGGCCACCAACTGCGCACCGGGGTCGGACACGGCGGGTGTGCCGGCATCGCTGACGTAGGCCACGCGCTGGCCTTGCTGCAGGGCTTCGATGACCTGGTGGGCCGCGCTGGACTCGTTGTGCTGGTGCACGGCCATCATGCGTTTGTCCAGGCCCAGGTGCCGCAGCAGCCCCCCGGTGACGCGGGTGTCTTCGCAGGCCACGACGTCGGCCAGGACCAACACCTGGATGGCGCGCAAGGTGATGTCGGCGAGGTTGCCGATGGGCGTGGCGACCAAGTAGAGCGCCCCTTTGGGATACTGCTGGCCGGCGGCCGCGTGAGAAGCGGCCTGGAGCAGCACATTGGCATCGAAGGTCACAACGAAATCCCGGGGAGATGAAGCGGAGGGCCGCGCCCTGGCCTATTTGCAAGCGCAGGGTCTGGAGCTGGTGGAGCGCAATTATCGGGTCGCGCGCGGCCCGTCGGCACGCGGCGCGGAGGTGGACCTGATCATGCGCGATGATCGGGACGGCACGTTGGTGTTCGTGGAAGTGCGACTGCGCAGTGACGCCGACCACGGTGGCGCGGCCGCCAGCATCGGACGAGGCAAGCAGCAGCGCTGCATCCGAGGCGCGCGGCACTACCTGATGCAGGTGAATCCCTGGCCGCCTTGCCGCTTCGACGTGGTGGCCATTGACGGCGATGCACTGGAATGGATCGTGGCCGCCTTCGACACCTCGGCATAGCCCTTATCATCGACCTTCATGTCGGACACACCATTTCAGCAACCTTTCTCGCAGCAGCCCTTCCTGGAGACCGCCGATGTGCTTTACCAATCGGCGGATCGTTTGGCGCTGCACCTGCACTACGCCGCCCAGGCCATCACACACACGCTGACGGCGGGCGGCAAGGTGCTGTGCGCGGGTGTGGCCGAGGCCGAATGGCTGGCGCAACAGACCGCCTCGCTGCTGGTCAAGGGTGTGAACCGCGAACGCCCGCCGCTGGCCGCTCTGGCCCTGCCGGGCAAGGACGACAACCTGGTCGCGCAGGTTCGCGCCTTGGGCCACCCGGGCGACATCTGGCTGGCATTCTCGCTGGAACGCGATGAACCCGCGTTGGTGGCGGCCACCGAGGCCGCACGTGAGCAAGATTTGACTTTGGTGCTCTTCACGGGCGAGGCCGCTTCGGTGCTGGGCCCGCTGCTGAGGGACACCGATGTCTGGGTGCCTTTGCCCGGACACCAGGCGGCCCGGCTTTTTGCCGTGGCCTGGCTGGCCCTGCACAGTCTGTGCGAGGCCGTGGACACCCATTTGCTAGGAGACGTGGCTTGAAGAAAACCAACACATTGCAGAACCTGGGACGCCTTGGCCGTTGGACGGCCCTGGCGCTGGCCTTGAACCTGACGGCAGGTTGCGCGCCGCTGGTGCTGGGCTCGGCGATTGGCGGGGCCTTCATGGCCTCGGACCGCCGCACCTCCGGCACGCAGCTGGAAGACCAGGGCATCGAGATCAAGGCCTCATCGCGCATCCGCGAAGCGGTGGGCGAAAGCGGCCACGTCAACGCGACGTCCTACAACCGCCTGGTTTTGTTGACCGGTGAAGTGGCGTCCGAGGCCGACCGCACCGCCGTCGAACAAGCCGTGGCGCGGGTCGAGAACGTCCAATCCGTGGTCAATGAACTGGCCGTGATGGGCGCCAGCTCGCTGGGGTCACGCTCCAGCGACGTGCTGATCAAGGGCAAGATCAAGGCGAGCTTCGTGGATGCGCGCGACATGTTCTCCAACGCCTTCAAGATCGTGGTCGAACGGGGCGATGTCTACCTGATGGGCCTGGTGACCGAGCGCGAAGCCAACCGTGCAGCTGAGCTGGCCTCCGGCGTGAGCGGCGTGACCAAGGTGGTCAAGGTGTTCCAGCTGATGACCGAGGATGAGTTGGCGCGCAAGCTGCCACCACCCCGGCCTGCGGCACCAGCGGCCTCCAATCCCTGACGAATCGGGGTCAGCGCAAACGGCGGATCAGGCTGGACGTGTCCCAGCGGCCGCCACCCATGCCCTGCACGTCAGCGTAAAACTGGTCGATCAGGGCCGTGGCGGGCAGTCGGGCCCCCAGGCGTTTGGCTTCGTCCAGGCACAGGCCCAGGTCTTTGCGCATCAGATCGACCGCAAAACCGAAGTCGAACAGGTCGTTGACCATGGTGGGGCCACGGTTCTGCATTTGCCAGCTGCCGGCCGCGCCCTGGGTGATGACGCCGAGCACGGCTTGCATGTCCAGGCCTGCGGTCTGGCCAAAAGCCAGGGCTTCCGACAGGCCTTGCAGCAGCCCGGCCACGCAGATCTGGTTGACCATTTTGGCCAATTGGCCCGAGCCGCTGGCGCCCAGGTGGGTGACCGCGCGGGCATAGGCCTGCAACACGGGCTGAACGCGCTTGAATGCGTCGGCATCACCACCGCACATGATGGTCAGCACGCCATTGATGGCGCCGAGGTTGCCACCTGAAACAGGGGCATCGATGAAATGCAGGCCCTGATCCTGGGCGATTTGAGCGAGTTCGCGGGCCACTTCGGCCGAGGTGGTGGTGTGGTCCACCAGCACGCTGCCATCCGGCATGGCACCGAAGGCGCCCTCGGGCCCCACGGTGATGCTGCGCAAATCATCGTCGTTGCCCACGCAGGTGAACACAATTTGCGCATCGCGCACCGCTTCGCGCGGTGACACGGCCCAGGCGCCACCGTGCTCGGCGACCCAGGCCAAGGCCTTGGCTTGCGTGCGGTTGTAGACGGTGACCTGGTGGCCCGCCTTGAGCAGGTGGGCGGCCATGGGCGCGCCCATGGTGCCCAGGCCCAGGAAGGCCACCTTGTGCGGCGCCACGGCCTCGTAGGTCTTGCTCACGGTCATCAGACGATCTTGAAGTGCTCGGTGCCGGAGGCCAGGTCAAGGCTGCGCGCGCGCTGGCTGTGCAGCTTGATCTGCAGGCGCAGGTCGTTCACCGAATCGGCGTTGCGCAGCGCGTCTTCAAAGGTGATGTCGTTGTTCTCGAACAGGTCGAACAGGGCCTGGTCAAAGGTCTGCATGCCCAGCTCGCGCGACTTCTTCATGATCTCCTTGATCTCGCCGACCTCGCCCTTGAAGATCATGTCGCTGATCAGGGGGGTGTTGAGCAGGATCTCGACGGCGGCGGCGCGGCCCTTGCCTTCCTGGCGGGGCAAGAGGCGTTGCGAGACCAGGGCCTTCAGGTTCAACGACAGGTCCATCAGCAACTGGGAGCGGCGCTCTTCCGGGAAGAAGTTGATGATGCGGTCCAGGGCCTGGTTGGCGCTGTTGGCGTGCAGGGTGGCCATGCACAAGTGGCCGGTTTCAGCAAACGCCACGGCGTGCTCCATGGTCTCGCGATCACGGACTTCGCCCATCAGGATCACGTCAGGGGCCTGGCGCAGCGTGTTCTTCAGCGCCATCTCCCAGCCGTCGGTGTCGATGCCGACCTCACGCTGGGTCACGATGCAGTTCTTGTGCGGGTGCACGAATTCCACCGGGTCTTCAATGGTGATGATGTGGCCGTAGGTGTTCTCGTTGCGGTGGTCCACCATGGCCGCCAGCGTGGTCGATTTACCCGAGCCCGTGCCCCCCACCAGGATGACCAGGCCACGCTTGTTCATGGCCACTTCTTTCAGGATCTGCGGCAGGCCCATGGCATCGACGCTGGGCAGCTGCTGCGGAATGGTCCGCAGGACCATGCCGACAAAGCTTTGTTGCACGAACACATTGACCCGAAAGCGCCCCACCCCGCCCGGCGAGATCGCGAAGTTGCACTCCTTGGTGCGCTCGAACTCGGCGGCCTGCTTGTCGTTCATGATCGAACGGGCCAGGGCCATGGTGTGCTGCGCCGTCAAAGGCTGGGGCGACACCTTGGTGACCTTGCCATCGACCTTGATGGCGGGCGGGAATTCGGCCGTGAGAAACAAGTCAGAGCCCCCGCGCGCGACCATCAGCTTGAGCAGATCGTTGATGAATTTGGAGGCCTGATCGCGTTCCATGGCGTGAATCCCGGTGAATGTTTTAGACGACGATGGTGTATGAACTGTAAATCAACCGGCCGTCAGCAGGGCGCCCAAACGCGCGCTGAGTTGGCGCATGCGCAGGGACAGGCGGCGAGCCACACCGGCCATCAGGGCAAAGCCCAGGCGGGGCTCTTCGATGGCGAACTCGTCCAGCGCGCTGCGCGTGATGATGACCAGAGAGCAGCGGCTCAGCGTCTGGCAGGACGCGAAACGCGCCCCGGCATCCAACAATGACATTTCACCCAAGACATCCCCTTCACGCAATTCGGCCAGGCGGGCACGCTCGCCGGTGGGCTGGACGCGGTCGACCGCCACCAGGCCTTCGAGGATCACCAAGGCATAGTCGCCCTTTTCGTCCTGAACAATCAACTCTCTTCCAGCGGGAACCGTGACGAATTCGAGGTGAGCGCGCAGTTTGTCGCACTCGGCCTCGCCCATCAGGCTGGTGAAGGTGTCGTCGGACCAGGCTTTGAGCAGCAGGGCGACGCCCACTTGAGGGTCCAGGCTCTGAGCGCCGACAGCCAGGGCGCGCGAGGTCCAGGCCGAAGCGGCCCGGGACGCCTCCGGGCGTTCCATGAATTGGGTGGAAAAGAACCCTTCGTCGTCGGCTTCGCGCTCTACGAGGGTGTCACCAGGGCTCGTGATTTTGAATCGATCCAGCAAACGTCTCATGTCAGCCCGGGAAGTTCTCAGGCGACTTGGCCCTGGAGCGGGCTTCGGCCGGCGAGATGAGGTTGCGGCGGACCAGGTCGGACAGGTTCTGATCGAGCGTCTGCATGCCCGCGTTGTTGCCGGTCTGGATGGCCGAGTACATCTGGGCGATCTTGTTTTCGCGGATCAGATTGCGAATGGCGGCGTTGGCGATCATGATTTCGTGGGCGGCCACGCGGCCGGAACCATCTTTGAGCTTGCACAGCGACTGAGAGATCACCGCGACCAACGATTCGGACAACATGGCGCGGACCATGTCTTTTTCAGCCGCTGGGAAAACGTCGACCACGCGGTCGATGGTTTTGGCAGCACTGGAGGTGTGCAGGGTGCCAAACACCAAGTGGCCGGTTTCAGCGGCCGTCAAAGCCAGGCGGATGGTTTCCAGGTCGCGCATTTCACCCACCAGGATGCAGTCCGGGTCTTCGCGAAGCGCCGAGCGCAGCGCGTTCGAGAAGCTCATGGTGTGCGGCCCGACCTCGCGCTGGTTGATCAGGCACTTTTTGGATTCGTGCACGAATTCGATCGGGTCTTCCACCGTCAGGATGTGGCCGTATTCGGACTCGTTCAGGTGGTTGACCATGCCGGCCAGCGTGGTCGATTTGCCCGAACCGGTGGGGCCGGTGACCAGCACCAGGCCACGTGGCTTGAGCGACAAGTCGGCAAAAATCTTGGGCGCGTTGAGCTGCTCCAGCGTCAGGATCTTGGACGGAATCGTCCGGAACACGGCGCCAGCGCCCCGGTTCTGGTTGAAGGCGTTGACGCGGAAACGGGCCAAGCCCTGGATCTCGAACGAGAAATCGCACTCCAGCGTTTCTTCGTACATCTTGCGCTGGGCGTCGTTCATGATGTCGTACACCATGTCGTGGACCTGTTTGTGGTCCAGCGCATCGACGTTGATGCGCCGCACATCGCCGTGCACCCGGATCATGGGCGGCAAACCCGCCGACAAGTGCAAGTCAGACGCTTTGTTCTTGACCGAGAAGGCGAGAAGTTGGGTGATATCCATGGATGATTGGGGCCGGGATTTCTTTGACAGACCATTATGGCGACGATCACCACCAAGCTACAACTCGTGCAAAGCCGAATAAAGCAGGCTTGTTCAAAAGTGGACCGTCCGGCCGATGGTGTCACATTGCTGGCGGTGAGCAAGACCTTCTCCGCAGCCGATGTGCGCGAGGCCTTTCAGGCCGGGCAGCACCGCTTTGGTGAAAATTATGTGCAGGAGGCCGTGGACAAGATGGCCGAGCTGGCCGACCTGCGCGCACAGATCGAATGGCATTTGATCGGGCCTTTGCAGAGCAACAAGACCCGAGTGGTGGCCGAAAACTTCGACTGGGTGCACACGGTGGACCGCCTGAAGATCGCCCAGCGACTGAGCGAGCAGCGGCCTGCGCATCTGCCCCCCTTGCAGGTCTGCGTGCAGGTCAACACCAGCGGCGAGGCCAGCAAAAGCGGGGTCGAGCCGGCTGAGGCGCTGGCCCTGGCGCAGACCGTGGCCCAACTGCCCCACCTGCACTTGAGGGGGGTGATGGCGCTGCCAGCCCCCAGCACCGACGCATCCACCCAACACCAGGCCCTGAAAAAGATACGCGAAGTGTTTGATGAACTGCGTGATCACGGGTTAACACTGGATACTTTGTCGATGGGCATGAGCGCCGACCTCGAAATGGCCGTGGAACAAGGGTCAACCATGGTACGAATTGGCGCTGCCATCTTTGGACAACGCTGACCTCCCAGATAAGATCACGCCCAGAAGAAGGCGCCATGGATCACCAATCTCCGCATTACCTGTTAGTTGATGATCACAGCCTGATTCGCGAAGGGATGATGCACGCCATCCGCAGCCTGCAGCCGCTGGCCCGCTTCTCGCAGTCCAACACCTGCCGCAGTGCCCTGTCGCACCTGGCCAACTCGGCCGCCGACCCCATCGACGCCGTGCTGCTGGACCTGGGCTTGCCCGACAGCAGCGGCGTGGACACCCTCAAGCACGTGCGCCAGATGGCCACCACGCAGCGCATCGGCATCATCACCGGCAGCACCGACGCACAACTGGCGCTGGAGTGCATCCACCACGGTGCCTCCTGCTTCATCCCCAAGCTGGGTGAGTTGGACGGCTTCATGACGGCGCTGCAGGCCCTGGTTGAAGGGCGACTGCATTTTCCGGCCGACCTGTTGTCCAGCCCGGCCGCCATGCCCGATTCGCCCGACCTGCTGCCCAGCATCAAGCTCACGCCGCGCCAGAAAGACGTGCTGACCTGGATCACGCGCGGCTGCTCCAACCCGGTGATCGCCACCGCGCTGGGCATCAGCCCAGAGACCGTCAAGCTGCACGTCAGCGCCATCTTCCGGGCCTACAAGGTGCACAGCCGCACGCAGCTGGTCCTTTTGTGCTCACGCCAAGCGCCCGTCGAGGAGCAGCTACCGTGAGTTGGTGGCGCGGCTCCATCCAGGGGCTCGCGCCCATCGAGTCCCGCATCGACCTGCAGTTGCTTCAAGACAGCTGGCGCGTCACGCCCAGCTCGGTCCTGTCTCAAATCCCCGCGCTGCTGTTGCTGGTTTGGATGGTGAAGGATTCGCCCCTGCCGCGCTGGCATTGGGGCGCCCCCGCCATCGGCCTGCTGATCGTGTGGGCGATCGTGGGCCTGATGACCCGGCGTTTTCAGCGCTTTGGCATTGCCGCCTCAGGCTACCGGACCTGGCGCGCCGCGCTGGTGGGCTGGCATTTGCTGCAAAGCGTGTTCTGGGGCTTGATGGGCGTGGCCTTGCTGAGCGTGGCCACACCAAGCTGGAAGATGAGCCTGGTGGCGGCGGTGGTGGTGTATGGCTACACCTTGATGCTGGTGCTGGTGCATGACTGGATCGTCGGGTTCTTCGGCAGCTTTCCCCTCCTGTTGCTGGTCAGCGCGCGCCTGCTGGTGGACCACGAGGACAGCTCCGTCTACCTGGCCGTGGTGCTGATGCTGTCCATGATCACGTGCATGTTCATCTCCTCGGGCATCAGCCGGCGCTTGCGCGAAGGGGCCCTGCTGCGCCACGAAAACGCCGCGTTGGTGCTGCAATTGCGCCACGAGATCAACCAGGTCACATTGGCCAAGGCCCTGGCCGAAGGCGCCGACCGGCAAAAAAGCGAGTTCTTCGCCGCCGCCAGCCACGACCTGCGCCAACCCCTGCACGTGATGATGCTGCTGACCAACGCCCTCACCCCCTGGGTGCCCAAGGCCGAGGGGCAGGATTTGCTGTCCAAGATCAGCACCTCGCTGCGCTCGCTGAGCACCTTGTTCGAGCGCATGTTCGACGTGGCCAGCATCGATGCCGAGCGGGTGGAGCACCAACCCCAGGCCCTGGCCTTGTCCACCCTGTACCGGCGCCTGGACCACGAGTTCGCGGTGCTGTGTGCCAACAAGGGCCTGAGCTGGCAGGTGGACGCCACCGACGCCTGGGTGCAGGCCGATCCGCACATCACCGAGCGCATCTTGCGCAACCTGCTCAACAACGCCGTGCGCTACACCCACCAGGGGCAGGTGCGCTTGCGGGCCCGGGTGCGAGGGCGCTGGGTGCTCTGCCAAGTGTGGGACAGTGGGGTGGGCGTGGCCCCCGAGCACCGCGAACGCATTTTTGACGACTATTTTCAAGCACACACCACGGCGCGCCGCTCGGGCGAAGGCCTTGGGCTGGGGCTGGCGGTGGTGCGGCGCCTGGCGCGCCTGGGCCGTGTTCAGGTCATCGTGCGGTCCAGGCTGGGGCGTGGCTCCTGCTTCTCGTTGCGGCTGCCGCTGCGCGAGGCGATCGCGGCACCATCGCCCAACTCCGTGGGCGTCAGCCAGGATGCGCCCAAAGACCCGAATCAGCGCGGCGTGGTGGTGGTGATCGACGACGAGCCGCAAGTGCTGGAGAGCATGGCACTGGTGCTGCGCCAGAATGGCTGGCAGGCCGCCACCGGACACACGCCCGAGATCGCGGTGGAAGCCGTGGCCGCGCTTCAAACCTCTGGCGAGATGCCCTTGGGTGATTTGCCCGTGGCCGTGATCAGCGACTACCGCCTGGGCCTGAGCATCACCGGCCTGGAGGCCATTGCCCAGTTGCGCTATGAGTTCGGCGAAGACTTGCCCGCCTTCCTGCTGACGGCCGACGCCACCGCCGACCTGGGCTCTCGCGCGGCCAGCGTGGGCGTCACACTGCTGCGCAAACCACTGAACCCCAGCGAGCTGATCCGCATCCTGGATGCGGCATGATCACGGCCCATGAGCACTTCTTCTTTTGACATCGCATTCATCGGTGGCGGCAACATGGCCACCGCCATCATTGGCGGCCTGTTGCGGCAAGGCCGCGCGGCCAGCAGCATCCTGGTCATCGACCCCAGCGAAGACCAGCGCCAGCGTCTCCAGCAAACGCTGGGCGTGACTGCCCTGCCCTCGCCCGACGGGGCACTGTCCACCGTGTCCACTGTGGTTTGGGCGGTGAAGCCGCAACAGTTCAAGGACGCGGCCACCGCCTGTGGCGCGCACACGGCGCAAGCCTTGCACTACAGCGTGATGGCCGGTCTGCGCACCAGCGACATGGCCCGCCTGCTGGGCACGCCGCGCGTGGTACGCGCGATGCCCAACACCCCGGCTTTGGTCGGACAAGGCATCACGGGGCTGTTTGCCCGGCCGGAGGTCAGCGAGGCTGAAAAGCAGGGCGTGCAGGACATGGTGGCGCCCACCGGCCAATGGCTGTGGGTGAAGCAGGAAAGCGACCTGGACGCGGTGACTGCGCTGTCGGGCTCGGGTCCGGCTTATGTGTTCTATTTCATCGAGGCGATGGTGCAGGCGGCGGCGGACATGGGTTTGGACGCCGAGCAAGGTCGCGCCTTGGCGCTGGCCACCTTTGCGGGTGCCACGACCTTGGCGTCGCAGTCGGTCGAACCACCCTC
>Ga0209873_1000054_pt1 | contig 17558 bp, 14 predicted proteins | sample GWRWT2_30Apr14_FD_187186 | JGI IMG/M metagenome (GOLD analysis project Ga0209873, IMG submission 187186) | Sand microcosm microbial communities from a hyporheic zone in Columbia River, Washington, USA - GW-RW T2_30-Apr-14 (SPAdes) (version 2) | ecosystem: Engineered > Artificial ecosystem > Sand...
AAAAACGTCTGCTTAGACAATTTCCGTTACCATCTTTTTTGTCACAAACAAAATCTTTACCCGCATTAGTCATTTTAAAAAACACTTGAGCGCCAATTTTTGAGTTAAACAATCTTGAATCGCAAGTTTGTCCAGAATGAAAATTTACATCGAAATGCTCTGAGTCTTTTAAAGCAGGAAGGTCTTGAGAATCAACTGGAATTCCAGCGTCGCCATATAGTAAATGAGCCGAACTGATAATGTGACATCTTGAAATCTTTTGTCCAGAGGCAGCGTCAACATTTCCAGAACCGAAATTAGCAGAAACGGCACCAGTAGCATCATTCATTAAAGCGTTTTGAGTTCTATCGTATGGAACTAATCGTTGGCTGTTTAATTCGCGTTGTTCTGCAACTGTCATTTTATCAATTTTGCAGTTGTTAACGTCTTTTTCGAAACATTCGTTAATTTCTTCAGAAGCAGCGATCAAATCTTTTACCGCTTGAGTGTCAAAGCATGAATTACTTGCTAATACTTGTTGCGCTAGTATCAAAGTGAGAATCATTGCTAAGGCTTTCATGTAAGCTCCTCGGAAATTGCGTGTCTGACTTAGTAAAAGTATAGGAAGTATAAACCCCCTTTTCACTGAAAAACCACTCTGACCACTCCGCAGCAACCCGGCCATTTTGCGGCCAGAGGTAGTCAATCTCATCTGATGCAGTGGCTTAATTCGCTAAATCGGCCGGATTCCGGCCCTGTGACTCTCTCAAACCAAACCGTCAGCCGAACGCCACCCTTTGCCTGGTGTCGCCGGCAACGTCCTTGAAATTCACGAACAGATTTTCCTTACCCAAATAAGCTCGTTTGCGGCGGGCCGCGACTCTCGGGCAACCGAAACGCATCCTGGTATTCACCCTTTTCCTTCAGGATCTTCTGGATCACCACCGGGTCTTCGATACAGGCAATGACTTTCATGGCGCCGCCGCATTCCCGGCAGGTCTCGATGTGACGTGAAGGGATACACTAATGCCGCGGGCGCAAGGATGCGCAGGAGCGGCCGATATTGAACACCCGCTTCAGGCGTCCCCTCAAGGGGCCTACTTTTGGTGCGCCCAGGTCATCGATGCTCGGCGGGCGTTGGCGGTTCATCCGATACTTCAGCCTTGCTCCCTTTGCCCCGCTTGGCCGGGGCCACCAAGGCACGATGTTTGCTATTGGGCGCGAACACACCATGGAACCGGGTAAGGTGGCGCTGGTAACAGGCAGCACCCGGTCCCGGGCGGCCATCCTGGCCGCCGCCGCGTGGGGCATGATTCGCGTCCTTGCGACACTGTACAAACATAGGGTATCCCCTTACAGACATACAGCTTATCGCTCAACTGCGGGATCTTGAAGTCTCAACTGTGATACCGGTCGGTGCCAGACATTACCTGCCAGTACCAGTCACTCCCACTCAATGGTCGCCGGTGGTTTTGACGACACATCATAAACCACACGAGAGACTTGCTTAATTTCATTTATGATTCTACTTGAAACCAGCTCCAGTAATTCATAGGGAAGATGGGCCCAGCGTGCCGTCATAAAGTCAATTGTTTCAACGGCTCTTAAGGCAATTACATATTCGTAACGTCTTGCATCACCTACCACGCCAACAGATTTCACCGGCAAGAAAACGGCAAATGCCTGACTGACCCGATGATACAAACCTGCGTGATGAAGTTCTTCAATAAAAATTTTATCGGCCAACTGTAAAATATCTGCGTATTCCTTTTTGACCTCACCCAGAATGCGTACTCCCAAACCTGGCCCGGGAAATGGATGACGATAAACCATGTCATAGGGCAATCCGAGCTCCAGACCTATTTTACGGACTTCGTCCTTGAACAGTTCGCGCAAAGGCTCAAGCAGTTTAAGCTTCATATCTTTAGGCAAACCACCCACATTGTGATGTGATTTAATCACATGCGCCTTGCCTTCTTTAACTCCTGCCGACTCAATGACATCAGGATAAATGGTCCCTTGTGCCAACCAGGCAGCATCAGAAATTTTATCCGCCTCCTGATTAAAAATTTCAATAAACGTTAAACCGATTATTTTACGTTTCTGCTCCGGATCTGAAACACCCGACAAAGCCGATAGAAAACGTTGTTCTGCATTAACACGTATTACTTTTACCCCCATATTCTTGGCAAACATATTCATTACTTGTTCGCCTTCCTGGTAACGCAAAAGCCCGTTATCAACAAAAACACAGGTTAGCTGATCCCCTATTGCCTTGTGCAAAAGCGCAGCAACCACCGACGAGTCAACCCCACCCGATAGCCCCAAAATAACATGCTGATGCCCCACCTGTTCACGAATGCGGACAATAGAATCCGTGACAATGTTTTGCGAATTCCATAGCAGTTTGCATTGGGCTATATCTTTTACAAAACGCTCCAGAATACGCCCGCCTTGAGCGGTATGCGTGACTTCTGGATGAAATTGAACGCCATAGAAATGCCGATTGACATCAGCCATCACCGCGATGGGTGCACTGCTTGTTGTAGCAACACACTTAAATCCAGACGGAAGTTGTGTCACTTTATCACCGTGACTCATCCAAACATCCAGAAGTGGCGCGCCATTCTGATCAATATGATCCTCAATACCATCAAGCAAGGGTGAGGTTTCAATAACTTGCACTTGCGCATAACCAAATTCACTGGCATTCGAACCTTCGACCCGTCCTCCCATTTGAACTGCCATGGTTTGCAAACCATAACAAATACCCAAAACAGGACAACCCAGTTCAAACACCACATCTGGCGCTCGTGGTGTGGTTTCGCGCGTGACAGTTTCCGGACCACCAGAAAGGATAATCGCTTTAGGTGCAAAATTTCTTATTGCCTGCTCACTGATGTCACTGGAATGAATTTCACAATACACACCAATTTCTCGAATCCGACGTGCAATTAGCTGGGTATATTGCGAACCAAAATCAAGAATCAAAATCTTTTCTTGATGTATATTCTGGACCATTGCATGCACTCACAGGTTGAAGATTAATTTAAGCAATCAGACTTAAACAAAAAAATCCCAAATAATAATGGGGCCTGATTCGCCCCATTACGATCTAACTCACTCATATGACTTATGTCTTTTAACAATACCCCAAACAATACCCCAATCAACCCAAGGGATAGTTAGGAGATTCTTTGGTAATGGTGACATCGTGCACATGACTTTCTTGCATACCCGCAGAAGTCACCCTGACAAACTGACTGTTTGTTTGCATTTCTAATAAGTTTTTCGACCCCGTATAGCCCATGCTTGATCGCAAGCCCCCCATCATTTGATGAATAATAGCGCTCATGGGACCTTTATAAGGCACACGACCTTCAACGCCTTCAGGAACAAGTTTATCCACACCTGAAGAAGCATCCTGAAAATAGCGATCACTTGATCCATGACTTTGAGCCATGGCACCCAGAGAGCCCATGCCTCGATAGGCTTTATAATAACGCCCCTGGAAAAGCTCTACCTCACCAGGCGCTTCTTCTGTTCCGGCCAATAAACTTCCAACCATTACCACATCAGCACCCGCAGCAATAGCTTTGGCCAAATCGCCAGAAAAACGGATACCACCATCAGCAATCACTGCCACACCCGTACCTCGTGCCACTTTTGCCACTTCGGAAATAGCACTTATTTGGGGAACGCCTACGCCAGCAATTATTCTGGTAGTACAAATCGAACCAGGACCAATGCCCACTTTCAGACCATCGGCCCCTGCAGCAATTAATGCCTTGGCAGCGTCGGCTGTAGCAATATTCCCGCCCACAACTTCAATGTGCGGGTAAATATTTTTTATCCATTTAACCGCATCAAGCACACCTTTTGAATGACCATGCGCCGTATCAACCACGAGCATATCAACGCCCGCAACAACCAATGCCCCAACTCGTTCCCGGGAGTTCTCGCCAACGCCAACCGCAGCGCCGACTCTCAACTGTCCGTAATTATCTTTGCATGCATTTGGATAGGCTTCGGCCTTACGAATGTCCTTAAGCGTAACCATTCCTCTGAGCTTGAATTCATCGTTTACTATTAGAACCTTTTCAATTCTATGTATATGAAGCAAATTTTTGATTTCATCTAATGATGTGCCTTCCTTTGCCGTAACAAGTCGCTCTTTTGGCGTCATAATTGTCGTTACAAGATCATTAAAACGCTGCGAAAAACGCAAGTCTCTACTGGTAACTATTCCTACCAGATTTTCTCCATCTACAACTGGTAACCCTGAAATATTGTTCGTCTGAGTGATTTCTATCAGCTCCCCGATGCGCGCATTCGGAGAAACAGTTAATGGGTCTTTAATCACCCCGCTTTCAAATTTCTTTACTGATCGAACTTCTTTTGCCTGGGCATCGATCGTCATATTTTTGTGCAAAACACCGATACCCCCTTCTTGCGCCATTCCAATGGCCAAACGCGATTCGGTGACCGTGTCCATTGCGGCAGACATAAGTGGAATATTGAGCACGATCCCACGGGTGACATGCGTCTTAAGTTCGGTATCTTTTGGTAATACGTCAGAATAAGCGGGAACAAGGAGCACATCGTCGAAAGTCAGTGCATCTAAGGCGATACGTAACATGTATGGAACACCTTGATAGGGGTGGGATAAAGCCTAAATTAGTTGATTATTCTACAAAAAACTTGTTTTAAGGTAAACAACAGGAAAGACAAGACTTGTCATCAACTGCCAAATAGAATAATTTGCACCGCAAAACAACCAAAGATATTTACAGAGGATGTATAAGAAATGTTGGTTTTGGCGATTCTATTTTTTCTTGGCGCGCTCTACGCTGGTTTTTTGTTAGTCAACAGCCACAAAAGAAATATAAAACCACTCGATTTCGTTATTACCATGCACGTATCGTGCGCCCTGCTTGGTATATTGAGTTTTCTCATATACCTAATCATAGAATACAGCACAACAGCTTTAATTGGTTTTTTATTATTCGTGGCTGCCGCTCTTGGTGGTTTTATTCTTTTTAGAATTTTACGCCCGCAAGAAATAAAACCATTAAGTCTGGTCGCAATACATGCAACAGTTGCGATTGCCGCACTTGCCGTCACCACCCTTAGCTTTTTTAACTAAATCCGGCCATCCTGGAACAGCGAACATACACCGGAACAAGATACGGTCTCACTCTATGAATCTATTCATATGACACTAGTCATATGACACCAGCTTTTCACGCGCCAATTCAGATAAATCTGTGAATTTCAGCCCCGTATCATAAAAGTTATCACCGCATTTTCGACACCAACACGCCTTGGCTTCAAAACCAATTTGACTTGGTGCGCTTACATCTGTTGTATCGACCAAACCAAATTTATAAATATTTCCCTGTTTGAGCGGCATAACACCACTAACAAGAACACCTCCACTTGAAACATCCAAAATCAATCCCACATACTCACTGGTATCTTGATCATAGACATTAACGTAATAAAGTAAATTTCTTCGCGACTCCATTCTTTTATCGAGGATTTTAGGTTGCATTTTTTACACTCCCTGCATATAAAATTCAAACGAAAAACGATTACATACCCATAAGAAATAGACTTTTTATCGAATTTATCAATACAGCATCACATAAGCTACTACAAAATCAGCCAAAGGCTAGCATAAACCTTGATTGTTTTCAGAACAAATATGCCTATCTCTATAAAATAACGTTTAAATCTGTACTCTAATACGATGCAACGTAATAATATTAGCCAATACGCCTATGATACATAGCCAAATCCAGTCTTTAAGCTAAAGTGACAGATGCTTTACTACAGTACTTTTGTACGCATGCATTTAATAAACGGTTTTTATAAACATCTCTAAAAAATGTTGGTTTTTTACGAATACAACAATCAATTAATACGATGAAGTTTGGGTCATATTTGTATGATAAAGAAGATCTTTTTTAGAAAAGAAATAGTTATAACACTAATATTCAGTAGCTTTTATACTCTATTTAGCACTCAATGCTTGGCAAGCGTATCGGCAACTAATACACCTTCTCGATTTACCGTTTTATATCCTCTCCCCCAACAGTCTCGCATTAGCCTGGCCATTCTTAGCAGACTGTCGCAAATGCATTACAACAAAACACCCATAAATGACTCTCTATCGAATCAACTATTTGAAGGCTATATAAACGAACTGGATCCTTCAAAAAGCTACTTCACTCAAGAAGACATTAATGAGCTTTCGGCCTATAGATACCGCTTCGACGAAGCATTAAGGGCGGGTAATCTGCAACCCGCTTTCACCATATTTAATCGTTATAACAATAGATTAGTGGAGCGACTTGATTACTTTAACCGGACAATAAAATCAGGCTTGGCACACGTTAATCTTGATGATGATGAACGTCTTGTCATTGATCGCAAAGACGTGGAATGGCCAAAAGACATCAAAGCAGCACAACAACTTTGGTATCAACAGCTGGAAAATAACATTTTAGATTTAAAGCTCGCCGGGAAAACGATTAGCGAGATCGAGACTTTATTAAAAAAACGGTATAAAAACCAATTAAACCAGACACTTCAGATTAATAGCGATGATGCCTTTCAATTGTATATAGATGCCCTGACAAAAGTTTACGATCCACACACGCAGTACTTTTCACCCCGATCATCTAAAGACTTCGATATACATATGAGTTTATCGCTTGAGGGCATAGGCGCTGTACTACAAAGAGAGGATGAGTTCATAAAAGTTGTTCGTTTAGTACCCGCTGGACCTGCTGATAAAAGCAAGCAAATATTACCTTCTGACAAAATTGTTGGTGTTGCTCAAGGAAGCAAAGGTGAGCTAATAGATGTTGTTGGGTGGCGTCTCGATGATGTCGTACAGCTTATTAGAGGCCCCAAAGAGAGTATTGTGCGACTGGAAATCATTTCAGGAAAAACAGAAAGCACGAGCGAAAGAAAAATTGTTGAAATAACACGAAACACCGTCGAGCTTGAAGAGCAGGCTGCAAAGAAAGACATCGTGACAATAAAAAAGGGGGACAAAGACTTCAAAATTGGCGTAATCAACCTACCCACTTTTTATTATGACTTTAAAGGCGCAGAGGAAAACAAAAAGAATGTCAAAAGCAGTACGCAAGATGTCAAACGATTAATAACTGAATTAAAAAGCGAAGGAATTGATGGTCTGATAATGGATCTGAGAAACAATGGAGGAGGTTCCTTGCAAGAAGCTAACTCCCTCACGGGATTGTTCATCAAAGATGGGCCGACAGTTCAAATCAAATCTTCAAACGGCAATATTGATATCCTGGAAGATGAAGACGATGAAATTTTTTATCAAGGTCCTCTTGCTGTTGTTGTTAATCGCATGAGCGCATCAGCCTCTGAAATTTTTGCGGGTGCGATACAGGATTATCACAGAGGCTTAATTATTGGCACCCAAACATTCGGCAAAGGTACCGTTCAATCCTTGCTCCCACTGAATAACCAAGGCCAACTTAAATTAACACTTGCCAAATTCTACCGGATATCGGGGGAAAGCAATCAGAACAAAGGAGTTATACCAGACGTACTATACCCTAGTATTTATGACGACAAAGAGATAGGTGAAAGCGCCCTTTCAAACGCTTTACCTTGGGACTACATTAACCCAGTGGCGCACTCAAACTGGGTAAGTTATCAGCAAATAATTCCTGATTTGATCAAACTTCATGAATCTCGGGTCAAGAACAATCCTGACTTTATTTACCTGAACCAGCAGTTAAAACACTACAACACCATACGTAACGTCAAAAGTATCAGTCTCTCAGAAAAAATACGTAAGGACGAAAAAGTAAAACAGGAAAACGACTTATTACTTATAGAAAATCAAAAACGCAAAGCAAAAGGTTTGGATGAAATTGTAGAAATAAAACAAACAGAAGAAAGCAGCCAAAACCCCGAACAAGAACAATCGCTACTTAAAAATGATGATGGATTTTTATTGGTAGAAGCCGGCAGTATTTTATTAGACTTTAAAGAAAAGATTAGTTCTATCTCGCAAGTAGCAAGCCAATAAAAATTACATTCAATAGGATGTGCGTATAAATCCAGCCGCTAAAAGAGACAAACTGGTACCGTAAACACGGAACCAGTTCTTTGGGCAAAGCTTAGTCAAACTTACTCAGGTTTAAACGTCACTTTGGCTTGAGAGAGCACAACATTACCCTTCTGGGTTTCAGCAGAGACAATGGCTTCCCCCTCTCCTACAATCCAGAACTTGGAAATAATTTTATCTGAGCAATACACCTGGTCAGCAAAACGAGCTTCCATAGAGATAAATCGTTCAGGATTCCCTCCACATAAAGCGCTGAGTGCCGCACGACCTACAAACCCATAAGTGCATAGTCCGTGAAGGAAGGGCTCTTTATAACCACCCATCTGAGCAAATGCCGGGTCAATATGAATAGGGTTTCGATCACCCGTCAGTCGGTATAAAGCCGCTTGTTCAGTATGGGTTGCATCTTCAACTACATAATCAGGCTCGCGCGCTGGGGGCTCATTTTTTCCCGTGGTAGATGGACCACGCTCACCACCAAAACCACCTGCTCCACGTATAAACATAGTAGAGTGCACGGTAAAGATGGGACCATCTTTATCTGACACTTCACCCTCCACACCCAGAACTGCAGCTTTACCTTTATCCCACACTTCTGAAATTTTACCTACGGCAGTAGCATGGCAATTGGAAGGAATGGGGCGATGTAATTTAATTGATTGCTCACCATGCAGTAACATGGCCAAATTAAATTCAACATTTGCAATCAACCCTGCCATGGTTGCCATACCAGGAACAACACCAAACGTTGGCAAGACTTTGGGGCCTCGGCCTTCATAAAGAAAATCCAACTCTTGTGGTGGTTTAGCACCTACGGCAACAGCGTAGAGCTGGACTTTAGAAGAATCCCACTCAACGGGCATCGGGTCAAAAGTAATACCTAACAATTCACTTGAAATTTTCTTCGCCATTAAAGCTTACTCCTTTAAGTTTCTGGAAATACTCAATGTGCTGGGCGCAAGAAGCTGCTTTTACTATTTAGTATTTAGGAAATAACAACCATTGCCCTATGCCACTCTGTAAACAAAACAGCCCACTAAAAAGTGGGCTGTTTTGTTATAAAACAAAAAACGCCTGCTTATTAAGCAGTGATTTCTGCGATTTGCTTAGACAGAGCTTGCTGTTTAGCAGAAGGCTGAACGCTTTGCATAGCCATCATTTTGCTCATGTCGCCTTCAACTTTGATTTGACCGCTCATGAAACCTTGCATTGCAGCAGACTGATCTTGTTTAATGAAAAGTTTGTAAGCAAGATCTTTTGGTACGATCAAAGTAGTTGGAGCACCAGCGATAGTGCCACGCTCCAGGTTACCACCATTCAGAGCCATTTCTACTTGATTACCACCATCAGTCACTTTGATGTTCAATTGCAGGCTAGCCAATTGAGCAGGAACATCAAGATCGCCCGCAGCAGCGCGCAATTCTTCTACTTTTGCAAACCAGTCATTGCTAAGGAATTCTAAAGACATGCTGAAATCTCCGTTTGTGAGTAATACGCCTTGATAATTACTATCACGGCAAGGTTTATAATCTTTTTTACTTGTTATATGCGGATCAGAACCTGATTATCAGCCCGCAAGACTTCAAACCTAAATCATTTGAACAAAATCATAATTACCCAGAAAAGTTCAAACGACCGTTTGGATTAAAGTGGGTGTACATTAATAGATAAGAAGGGTCTTGGCAATAGTTTATTTACTTCCTTATTTGCATCCTGCGTTACCTCTGGCTACCACATTCATAAATAAACGCATCAGCTCAAATGCAAACAAAATGTGTATTTCTACAAGTCGGCTTCTTACATCATGAATTATAACTCGATGTTTTTTAGCCCATTTATAAATCGTAACCACGCTCTTCATGTAGGGACAAATCAAGCCCCTGACTCTCGGAATCCTCATCAACACGCAAACCTAAAAACTTTTCAATTACAAAAAACAACATATAGGATAAGACAGCCGTAAACAGGATTGTGACGATAACACCTAATAATTGAACCCTCAGTTGCCCAACCATATTTTCAATGCCGGAACCGAAACCATAACCACTCAGTACGCCTAAATCAGGGGATGAAAATACACCCGTAAGCAACGTACCCAGTATTCCTCCAATACCATGCACTGGAAATACATCAAGCGAATCATCAATTTTCAAATGTCTTTTGATATAGAGTGTGGCAAAAAAGCAGGTCAGTCCTCCTAAAAGCCCGATAACCAAGGCTCCAGCGGGCCCTACAAATCCAGAGGCGGGTGTAATCGTACCCAAGCCCGCTACCATGCCTGTAACAATACCCAAGGCGGAGGGTTTGCCAAAACGCACCCACTCCAGTGTCATCCAGGTAAGAGCGCCCATTGAAGCTGATAAATGCGTAGTGACAATTGCCATAGCGGCATTACCATTGGCGGCTAATGCACTCCCTCCGTTAAAACCGTACCAACCTACCCACAACAAACCAGCACCGGTCACCGTCATGGTCATATTATGCGGGGGCATTTGAACTTTCATGAATCCGTTTCTAGGCCCCATGTACAATGCAGCCACTAACGATGCGATACCTGCGGTTATATGAACGACCGTTCCGCCGGCAAAATCAAGGAAACCCCTTTGTGCCAACCAACCACCTCCCCATACCCAATGAGCAACCGGAGAATAGACAATCAAACTCCAGACAACACTGAACAGCAGCATAGATGAAAACTTCATGCGTTCAGCAAAACTGCCCACGATTAGCGCAGGGGTGATAACTGCAAAAGTTAGCTGAAACAAGGCAAACAAAATTTCAGGCAAGTTCCCCGTCATCGATTCGCGTGTGATATTCGCAAAAAGCGCCTTATTCAAGCCACCAATCCAGCCTGTACCACTATCAAAAGCCAAGGAGTAGCCACACACCATCCAGAGAATGGAAACCGCACAGGTAATAACAAAACATTGCATCAGTACTGAGAGCACATTTTTAACCCGTACCAGGCCACCATAAAACAGCGCCAATCCAGGCAAAGTCATCATTAGCACCAAGGCCGAAGAAATCAAGATCCAGGCCGCATTACCTGAATCTAATCCAGCACTTTCATTCCCAAATGCTGCAGAAGATGTCATAAAAAAAAAGGGGAAAACGATTTGTTTTGCTTTCATTTCAATAACCCATTTTTAACTCAATGAAAAAGGCAAGAATACTAATGCAAGGCTTTTGGGTTGGCAATTTTTAGATCATGTAATAACACGCAGAAATCCGCTGAGAGAATATAGACTTGGATTTCATAGCGCTTGCGATGGAATAGTAAAGTAGTCGTGCGACATATAATGTTTGGCATGAAAAGCAACTGCTTGCTGCAATGCCCGTACTTATTAGGCATGAGCAATCCAGAAAATGATGTGTGCAACTATTCCAGGGGATGCTTACAACTCAGACTCAGCTTGAATGCAAAAGTCAGCAACAAAATGTCTAAGCATTCAGTCTTTTAATTAGAAGCGACTTATTAATTAATGTAAAAAATTGAACATTTTGCGCCGATATATGTGCGATCTCTCGTCAGTTTTACCCAAAATATCAAACAACTTTAAGAATATAACTCTTGGTTCACCCGACTTATACGCCATATTTGATTGAAACAAAGTCCATACCATTGCCAGTGCCTCATCATACTGACCGTTTGAAGCATAATGAGCCGCTTGATAGTACAGCGCATCAGAATCCCTGGGGTTTCTTGCAAGGACATCAAGGTAGTTTTCTGACGAGTCATTGCTCTGAATCACATGAACAATATACAGTTTTGCCGCAATTCTTTTGCCCTCATCAGACTCTTTAATCTCAGCACTCAACTGATCAAACTGTTCTTTAGCGAGTTCATACTCGCCATTTAACAGCGAAACATCCACAGAAAATGCGCTGTAAACAGCATCACCAGGGAAGTCATTGACGAGTTGATCCAGCAACAACCGAGCCTGCTGATTATCTTTATGCGCAATAGCAATCCGCAGGCTATCCAGCAAATCATCTTTTTCTGATGCCACATCATCTGGCTTAACAAATTTATCCAATAATTCACGAATAACCTTTTCTGGCTGCAATCCATTGAGTTCACCAGCCATTTGTCCGTCAACAATAAGTTTGAGCGTTGGCAAGGATTGCACGCCTAATTGCATTGCCAAGGCTTCTTGTGCATCTGCATTGAGTTTCGCCAAATGAAAACGTCCTTTATATTCAAGAACCAGCTTTTCAAGAATGGGGGTTAATGCCTTGCATGGCTGACACCACTCCGCCCACACATCAAGCAATACCGGCACACTAGATGAAGCTTCCAACACAACCTGTCGGACATTTTGGGCAGTAACTTCAAAAATAAAAGGGCTGTTAACACTGGAGTTATTCATAAGAGACACCTATCAATGTGTATTATTCCAGCTTTTGTCTATGCAGGTTTTTCTGGCCTGGTTATTTTTTATTTTCTAACAACAGAGATACTGTCAACGACAAAAAAGTTAAACAAAGAATAAAATGCTTGCTACAGTTATGCATTTATAGCGTTGAGGTAAATTTATTATGCCTCTATTTTTTGCAGACATCGGCCAAACAACGAACAGCTTGGGTATTACCACCTTCAGCTGCCAAAGCGTACCAATGCAATGCCTGTTTTTCATCCTTAAAACACAGAGCCAAACCCTCCTGATAGATACGGCCCAGTTCATACTGGGCATCAGGCTCATTTTTTTTAGCTGCGGCCGTGAGATATTCGATGCCTTTGCGTTTGTCGAGTCGTGTCGCACCATAATGCAAAAGTAACTGACCCAACTGAGTCATGGCGCATACATGGCCACGATCAGCAGCCAATCTGAGTATCACCAAACAATAGCGTGACGGCAGTTTTTTAACTCCTGACGTGAAACCTGTTAAAGATTTACTTGCTACTTTAAAACACACATTTGCGAACAAATCACTTTCTTTTATCAACTGTGGTTTATGTGCCATAACTCTTATGCCATCTCTATCTTGATTTAATTCAAGTATTACCAAACATTCGATAAAAAACGAACACCTCGTATAAATAGGTGCGCAAGAATACGTGCAAGGGATGGCTTGAGCAAGCCCCGTTTTTATTTATAACTTAAATAATTTATTAGATGAATTCAGAAAAAATCTGTTTGTTAATTGTACGGCAAGAAAATCCACTTCATGCCCCAAATGATTTAAATGCACCGTCTTGTAAACGATGACTTAATGTTAAAAGCAGATCTAGGGCCTATCATCAACCACTTCAGCATCGACATTGTCAATGAAATGTTCTTTCGTAATACCCATAGTTAAAGCGATACTGCTAGCTACGAAAATAGAAGAATAGGTTCCCACCGTAATACCAATTAACAAGGCAAGCGAAAAACCATGAATGAGTTCACCACCAAAAACATAAAGTGCAATAACAACTAACAACGTTGTACCCGAAGTAATCGTCGTACGGCCCAATGTTTGTGTTAATGCTTCATTAAATACATCCACAGGTTCACTCTTTCGCATCAACCTGAAATTCTCACGAATACGATCAAACACCACAATTGTGTCGTTAATTGAGTAACCGATTACTGCCAAAACAGCGGCCAAGACGGTTAAATCAAAGGGAATTTGCCAGAATGAAAAAATGCCCAGCGTGATAAGCACATCGTGAAACAGTGCCGTTACCGCGCCCACTGAAAATTTAAAATCAAAGCGAACTAACACGTAAATCATCATACATATCAGTGCCACGATCAGGGCAATTCCACTTTGATCACGCAATTCGTCACCGACTTGAGGACCAACAAATTCAACTCGCTTTAGCTCAATTGTATCGCTCTGTTGTACACTCAAAACTTCAACAATATGCTTGGCTATAGCGGCTTGTTTGCCTTCTTGTGGCGCCAATCGCACCATAATATCCGTGGATTTACCAAAAAACTGTACCACTGCATCATCATAACCCGCCTCAGCCAGGGTTGACCTAACCTGATCCAGATTTACCGGATTCTTATACGCCAACTCGACAACAATGCCACCCGTAAAATCAAGCCCCAAATTAAGATGTTTGGTGCTTAATGAAAAAATAGATAAAAGTACAAGCGATGCCGAAAGAATCGTCGCAAAGTTCTTCCAGCCCATAAAATTGTATGCGTTCATTTTTTTACCTTTTCAGGAATTCAGTTTTTAACAATTTTTTTATGCGAAATTCGGCCAATTGAAATCGACTCGACGATACGCCCGCCATACACCAGATTGACCAATGCCCGCGTGCCCATAATTGCGGTAAACATAGAGCATGTAATTCCGATCGATAGTGTCACTGCAAAACCTTTTACGGGCCCCGTACCGACAATAAACAAAATAAAAGCCACCAACAACGTTGTAATATTGGAATCGAGAATTGTAATAAAGGCCCTGTCATAGCCCTGACTAATCGCCTTCTGGGGTGAAAAATTGTTTTCCAATTCTTCTTTTATACGCGAATTAATCAACACGTTTGCATCCACTGCCATGCCCAAAGTTAGAACAATACCCGCAATGCCGGGCAAAGTGAGCGTTGCATCAATAAAGGACATCACAGCGAAAATTAGCAACACGTTAAGCAACAAGGCCATGTTCGCAAATAAACCAAACAAGCGGTAGTAGACCAGCATAAACACTACAACAAGTACAAAGCCTATCAAAACGGATGTAAACCCTGCTTTGATATTCTCTTTGCCCAGGCTAGGGCCAATGGTTCGTTCTTCCGCAAAATACATAGGCGCTGCCAGCGCACCTGCTCTGAGCAAGAGCGCAAGCTCCTTGGCTTCCAATACATTATCCAAACCTGTAATACGGAAACTATGCCCCAATGCCGATTGAATGGTCGCAACATTGATGGCATATTTTTCAACATAACGCTCTTTATCGCTGACCAAACGTCCTTCTACATTGTGTACCAGGGTACGTTCTTTATGTTCAACAAAGATAACGGCCATTCTACGACCTACGTTATCTCTTGTGGCCCGATTCATGAGTGTTCCACCACTGCCATCGAGTGTAATACTTACCTGAGGCTGTCCATTTTCATCAAAACCCGAAGTAGCATTTACTACACGATCCCCGGTAAGAATGACATTACGCTCAACCAGCACAGGCATTTGTCTTTTTTCTTTAAAGGGAAACAATTCAGAGCGAAAAGGTACACGGCCATTCATGGCAGCACTTAGATCACCTTTATCATCAGCAAGACGGAATTCCAAACTGGCTGTACGCCCCAGGATTCGTTTTGCTTCGGCGGTATCCTGAACCCCGGGAAGCTCAACCACTATTCTGTCAACACCTTGTCTTTGCACAATAGCTTCAGCCACACCCAGTTCATTAACCCGGTTACGCAAAGCTGTCAGGTTTTGCGAAATCGCGTAATCCTGAATTTCTTTCAGCTTTGGCTTGGAGAGTTCCATTTGCAGGTAAAACTCGTCACTTCCCTCTATGGCGTCTTTGCTCAGTACAAACTCACCTTCTCTGAAAGTTTGTTTTATCCAGTCATTTGCCTTCTTTTGTTCATCTTCATTGTCAAATTTAAGTGATATTTTTTGGCTTTCCAAGCGTTTAACGGCGCGGTAGCGAACACCTTCCTTACGCAATCCGGAACGAATTTCCTCTATATAACCGGTCATTCTCGGCTCAAGCACTTTGCTCATATCAACTTCTAAAAGAAAATGCACGCCTCCACGCAAGTCCAGACCCAGATTCATCGGGTTGGCACCCAAAGCTCTCAACCAGGCAGGTGTAGTTGGTGCCAGGTTGAGAGCCACTACATAATCATCACCGAGTGCGGTTTTAATCAGGTCCTTCGCCAACAACTGTGCTTCACCATTTTCGAAACGAAAAATGCCTGACGTGCCGCTCAATTCTGAGGATTTGAATTTCAATGCGGATTTATCAAGTGCATCCTGTGCTTTTTTCAGCACAGACTCATCAATCTTGCCTGACACTGAGGCACCTGAAATCTGCACAATAGGGTCTTCTGGGTAGAAATTTGGCAGGGTATAAATCAAACCCACCATAAACATCACTATGACCAGTAAATTTTTCCACAGGGGATATCTGTTTAACATATCAAATGCCTTGGCATCGCTTTAGAGGGGGACCGTATTTGCTTAAAAATTAAAGTCATCAGACTACCAAACAAGTGCGAACTGTATTTAGTCTCAGATGGATTTAATCGTTCCTTTGGGCAAACTGGACAGTATGGCTGCGCGTTGAAATTTCAGCTCCAGCTTGTCTGCCACTTCCACAACAATAAAACCTTCATTTACTTTAGTGATTTTACCTACGATACCACCACTGGTAACCACCTCATCGCCCTTTTGCAACGAGGAAATAAGTTCACGATGTGATTTGTCTCGTTTGCGTTGCGGGCGCAAGACCAACACATAAAAAATAACCAGGAAACCAAACAACAATAAAAACTGAAACAAAGGATTGGGTCCTTCAACTGCGGGCGCACTTTCAGCAAAGGCTGAAGATATAAAAAAATTCATGTTCACGTCACCTCATATTTTCTATTTTGGAGCATCTCGTATCAGCTGCTTTCAGGTCGCATCAGGCGCAAATTCTGGTGTCATTTCACCTCGCTTCCGATAGAACTCATCAACAAAGGCGCTCAATCTACCCTGTTCTATGGCCATACGCAAACCCTTCATCAGGGTTTGATAATAACGGAGGTTATGGATGGTATTTAACTGCGCGCCAAGCAATTCCTTGCACTTATCAAGATGATAAAGATAAGCACGACTGAAATTCTTACAGGTATAACAGTCACATTCGGCATCCAGCGCCGACACGTCACTTTTATTACTGGAATTACGTAACCTGACTACACCCCTTGAGGTAAACAGATGTCCGTTGCGGGCGTTTCGCGTGGGCATGACACAGTCGAACATATCAATACCCCTGCGAACCGCTTCGACAATATCCGAGGGTGTACCCACTCCCATCAGATAACGCGGTGCTGTTGCTGGCAGTTGCGGCGCCAGACAGGTAATGATTTTACGCATTTCTTCTTTGGGCTCGCCGACTGAAAGTCCTCCCAAGGCATAACCGTCAAATCCGATATCAATTAAACCCGCGAGCGAGCGATGCCGCAATGATTCGTACATTCCACCTTGCACAATACCAAACAAGGCCGATGGATTATCACCATGAGCTTCTTTACTGCGCGCAGCCCATCGCAAGGACAGCTCCATTGACGTGCGCGCCTGATCTTCCGTCGCCGGATACGGTGTGCATTCGTCAAATATCATCACGATATCGCTACCCAGTTTGCGCTGCACCTCCATGGATATTTCGGGGCTGATAAACACACGCGAACCATTAATGGGCGAACGAAATTCAACACCTGCCTCGGTAATTTTTCGCATATCTCCCAGACTAAAAACCTGGAACCCACCTGAATCGGTCAGAATAGGCCCTGACCAGCCAATAAAAT
>Ga0209873_1000055_pt1 | contig 17247 bp, 16 predicted proteins | sample GWRWT2_30Apr14_FD_187186 | JGI IMG/M metagenome (GOLD analysis project Ga0209873, IMG submission 187186) | Sand microcosm microbial communities from a hyporheic zone in Columbia River, Washington, USA - GW-RW T2_30-Apr-14 (SPAdes) (version 2) | ecosystem: Engineered > Artificial ecosystem > Sand...
GTCATCTTGACTTGGCCTGGTTGAATACCCTTGATGTTCACCACCAGCACGACGCCACCGATCACGGTAGGGAATTGCACCAGGCCTTCCTTGGCCAGCTCGTCGTCCTTCAAGGGCATGTCTGTGGCACCGAAGTCCACCGTCTTGGCCTTGATCTGCTTGATCCCTGCGCCCGAACCGACCGACTGGTAGTTGATGCGCACGCCAGTGGCCTTGTTGAACGTGTCAGCCCATTTGGCGTAGACCGGAGCCGGGAACGTGGCACCTGCACCGGTCACGTCTTGCGCCAGCACCAGGCCGGTCGACAAGGACATCGTGACAGCCACCGCAGCTTGGATCATCTTGAATTTCATGTGTTCGCCTTTAAAAACCTGTGACAGACAAATTTCTCAAGGTGGACTGTAGATGGGCATTGTGACGAGTCTATGACAGGCCTGCCGTTATTGTCACAAATCCCGTGACAGCCTGGGAGCCCCAGCCCAAGCACCCATCTGTCACATTGAAGTCACGCGATTGACACATGACACTTTTAAGGTGCCGGGGTTGCCCCAGATGGTCTGTGGGCAGGATTGAAATGGAGTATTCAATGCACATTCCCCACCAAACACGCGGCCTGTTGGCCACCGCCTTGCTGGCCACGTCCATGCTGCTGAGCAGCCACGCCATGGCGCAAACCGCCAACCCCGTGCCCGCGACGGTGGTTGCCGCCGCAGCGCGCACCCCCGAGCTGTCGACTTTTTACAAACTGGTTCAACAAGCCGGATTGATCGCGTCGCTGGAAGCCACTGGCCCAGTGACCGTGTTTGCGCCCACGGATGAAGCCTTCAAGGCCGTGCCAGCCGCCACTCTGGACAAGCTGAGCAAGGACCCGGAGTTGCTCAAGTCGGTGTTGACCTACCACGTGGTGCCGGGTGCCTTGAAGGCAGCCAGCATCAATGGCAACAGCTCGTTGACGACCTTGCACGGCGCTCAGCTGGCGGCCTCAAAGGCGGGCGATTTCGTCACCGTGGACGACGGCCTGGTCACCAAAGCCGATCTGATCGCCGGCAATGGTGTCGTGCACATCATTGACCGCGTGCTGATGCCCGCCGTCAAGAAGTGAACATCAGGGCCTGATCAGGACTGGACTGCCTCGGCCAGCTGCTCAGCGCAGCGGTTGGCCAAGCTGCCATCCTGCGCTTCCACCATGACGCGCAACAGTGGCTCGGTGCCCGAGGGGCGAATGAGCACCCGGCCACGCCCATCCAGTTGACGCAAGACGGCTTCCTGGGCGGCCGCCAGCGCTGAACTGTTCTTCCAATCCTGCCCGGCCTTCAAGCGCACATTGATGAGACGCTGCGGAAACAGGGTCACGCCTTCCAGCCAGTTCGACAGGCTGCGACCACTTCGGGCCACCGCCTGCAAGATCTGAAGCGCGCTGACGATGCCATCACCCGTGGTGTGGCGGTCCAGGGCGATCAAGTGACCAGACCCCTCTCCGCCCAGTTGCCAGCCTCGGCTGAGCAACTCTTCCAGCACATAGCGGTCACCCACCTTGGCACGCACAAAGCCAACGCCGCGCTGCTGAATCGCCAGCTCGACCGCCATGTTGGTCATCAAGGTGCCGACCGCACCAGGCACACTTTGACCTTGCGCCAGGCGATCGGCCACCATGACGTAAAGCAGCTCATCACCGTTGAACAAGCGGCCATCGGCATCGACCAACTGCAAACGGTCGGCATCGCCATCCAGCGCGATGCCGTAGTGGGCATGGTTGTCCTTGACAGCCTGGACCAGGGCCTGGGGATGCGTGGCCCCCACGCCATCATTGATGTTGACGCCATTGGGCGAACAGCCAATCGAGATGACTTCGGCGCCCAGCTCGTGGAACACCTCTGGGGCCACCTGGTAGGCCGCACCATGGGCCGCATCGACCACCAGCTTGAGGCCCTTGAGCGACATGGACGACGCGAAAGTGCTCTTGCAAAATTCGATGTAGCGTCCGCGCGCGTCTTCCAGGCGACGGGCCTTGCCCAGATTGGGCGACTCGACCCACGCTGGTGGCACCTCCAGCGCGGCTTCCACGTCCTGTTCCCATTGATCCGACAGCTTCTCGCCCTGGGCCGAGAAAAACTTGATGCCGTTGTCTGCAAAGGGATTGTGCGAAGCACTGATGACCGCCCCAAGGCTCAAACGCAGGGCGCGGGTCAGGTAGGCCACGCCGGGCGTGGGCAAGGGGCCCGTCAACAGCACGTCGACACCAGCGGATGCAAAGCCCGCCTCGAGCGCCGACTCCAACATGTAGCCGGAAATCCGCGTGTCCTTGCCAATCAGCACCGTGGGACGGGCTTCCGAGCGTCGCAAAACCTGCCCGACGGCATGCCCCAAGCGCAATACGAAATCAGGCGTGATGGGCGTTTGACCAACCGTGCCACGGATGCCATCGGTTCCAAAATATTGTCGGCTCATGGACTGTGCGATGTGAGAAGGGTTGTGGATTGTGGCGCGGAATGACTTGCCGTTGGCCACGAATTTGGGGGGATTTCGGATGCAGACCACACCTTCAAGGCATCGACGGTGGCGGCCACATCGTGAACACGCACCACCTTCGCGCCTTGGTGAACGCTGGCGAGCGCCGCAGCCAGACTGGCGGCCAAACGGTCACCCACGCGCTTGCCCGTGACATGCCCGAGGGTGGACTTGCGGGACCAGCCCACCAGCAGTGGCAGGCCCAGGTTCAGCAGTTCGCTTTGCCTGCGCAGCAGGTCCAGATTGTGTTGCGGCGTCTTGCCAAAACCAATGCCGGGATCCAGGCACAACCGGTGCCGAGCCACGTTCTGGGCCAGCAAGGCCTGCACCCTTCCCTGCAGAAAGGTGCTCACCTCGTCAATCACATCGCTGTATTGCGGGCGAGATTGCATGGTGGACGGGTCGCCCTGCATGTGCATGAGGCAGACCCCGCATTGGCCATGAGCCACCACCGCCGATTCCGCACCCGGCGCCTGCAAAGCACGGATGTCGTTAATGATGTCCACCCCAAGGTCCAAGGCTCGCTGCATCACCTCAGTCTTGCAGGTGTCCAGCGAAATAGGCGCCCCAAAATTGAGCGCTGCCAACAAAACCGGCCCCACGCGCGTCCATTCTTCTTCAACGCTCAAGGTGGGGGCACCTGGGCGGCTCGACTCGCCGCCGATGTCGAGGATGTCGGCCCCCTCTTTCAACAACTGTTCACAGTGGATCAACGCCGACTTGGCATCGGCATGACTTCCGCCATCTGAAAATGAATCCGGGGTGACATTGACAATGCCCATCACCTTTGGCGAGGACAGGTCAATGCGAAATCGGGTGGTGTGCCAAAGCATGGGGCGGGGGAGACCAAACGCTGGGTGAAATGAAAACGGGGCCGAAGCCCCGTTGATTGGATCACGCCTGACCGCAGGCGCCGTTGATGTGGATCAGGCAGCAGCAGGGGCACCATCGGTGCTCACGGGAGGCTTGGTACCACCGCCAGGTGGCGCGGCGCGGGGAACCCAATCCTTCGGAGGCCGGGGATCGCGCCCACTCATGATGTCTTCGATCTGCTCGGCATCGATGGTTTCCCATTCGAGCAAAGCCTTGGCCATCGAGTGCATCTTGTCCTTGTTGTCTTCGATGAGCTTGCGGGCCACGCCGTATTGCTCGTCGATGATCCGGCGGATCACATGATCCACCGTCTGCATGGTCTGCTCGGACATGTTCGTCGTCTTGGTGACCGAACGGCCCAGGAAGACTTCACCTTCGTTGTCGGCATAGACCATGGGGCCCAGCTCGTCGGTCATGCCATAGCGCATGACCATGTCGCGGGCGATGCTGGTGGCGCGCTCGAAGTCATTGCTGGCACCTGTGGTCATCTGGTTCATGAACACTTCTTCAGCGATGCGGCCACCGAACAACACCGAGATGGTGTCGAGCATGCGCTCCTTGTCCATGCTGTAGCGGTCGCCTTCAGGCAGTTGCATGGTCAGGCCCAGTGCACGGCCACGCGGGATGATCGTGACCTTGTGGACCGGGTCTGTCTTGGGCAGCAAGCGGGCGACCAGAGTGTGACCAGCCTCGTGGTAGGCCGTGTTGCGGCGTTCTTCCTCGGGCATGATCAGCGACTTGCGCTCCGGGCCCATCATGATCTTGTCCTTGGCCTTCTCGAAGTCCTGCATCTCGACCACACGGCCGCTGCGGCGTGCGGCGAACAAGGCAGCTTCGTTGACCAGGTTGGCCAGATCGGCACCCGAGAAACCAGGCGTGCCACGGGCCAGGATGTCCGAGCGCACGTCTTGCCCAACCGGCACCTTGCGAACGTGGACGTTCAGGATCTGTTCGCGGCCACGCACATCGGGCAGGGTCACGTAGACCTGGCGGTCGAAACGGCCGGGACGCAGCAGGGCCGGGTCCAGGATGTCGGGACGGTTGGTCGCGGCGATCACGATCACGCCCAGGTTGGTTTCAAAACCATCCATCTCGACCAGCATCTGGTTCAGCGTCTGTTCGCGCTCGTCATTGCCACCACCCAGGCCAGCGCCACGGTGGCGACCGACCGCGTCGATTTCGTCGACGAAGATGATGCAAGGGGCGTTTTTCTTGGCTTGCTCGAACATGTCGCGGACACGGGCAGCGCCCACACCCACGAACATCTCAACGAAGTCGGAACCGGAAATGGTGAAAAACGGTACCTTGGCTTCACCAGCAATCGACTTGGCCAGCAGCGTTTTACCGGTGCCGGGAGGGCCAACCAGTAACACGCCACGGGGAATGCGACCACCCAGTTTCTGGAATTTCTGCGGATCGCGCAGGAAGTCGACCAATTCCTTGACCTCTTCCTTGGCTTCATCGCACCCGGCCACGTCAGCAAAAGTGACGTTGTTGTTGGTGTCGTCCAGCATGCGGGCGCGGCTCTTGCCAAAGCTGAAAGCTCCGCCCTTGCCGCCACCTTGCATCTGGCGCATGAAGTAGATCCACACACCGATCAGCAGCAGCATGGGGCCCCAGGACACCAGCAGGCTCATGATGAGCGAGGGCTCTTCGCGGGCCTTCACGTCGAACTTGACGCCATTGTTGATCAGGTCGCCGACCAAGCCACGGTCCAGCATGGTGGCCGTGCTGCGCAGACGCTTGTCGTCGCTGGTGACCGCAATGATCTCCGTGCCACCGCCGCCGCTGTCTTGCAGGGTGACGCTTTTGATGCGCTTGGCGCGGACTTCTTCGAGGAAGTCTGAGTAGCCAATTTGGTTACCGGCCGTCGTGGCGCGATCAAACTGCTTGAACACGGTGAACAGCACCAACGCCACCACCAGCCAAACAGCAACTTTCGAGAACCATTGATTGTTCACCGCGGCTCCTTATGCCATTCACCTTCTGTTTCGGCCGGAGCAGGATGCAACCCGATAACCGAAACAGATTCAAAAAACCCCGCATCCAAGCCACTGAACACGCAGTCTTCGCGGTACATGGGGACGATTCTATGCGAGTCAAGCCCGCGCTTGCATGGACCAATCCCTCGACAACCCCGGGATTTACGTCTCATCACCAACATCACACTCAAATTTCATCGATTTTTAGGCCCTATGCCCACCAAAAATGTTTCGGACGACTTGTCGCGCGAGGCTTTCGGTTTGATCGGTTTGACCACCCGAAATGACTTTTTAAACAATTCCACCAATTGGCTGTAGCCACTGCCGTGAAAGACCTTGCAAACCAGCGCCCCTTCGGCCTTGAGGTGCGTCATTGAAAACTCCACCGCCAGCTCGACGAGGTGCTCAATCTTGGCGGCATCCGACGACTCGATGCCGCTGAGGTTAGGGGCCATGTCCGACAAGACCACGTCAACCGGGCGGCCACCCACCATCGTGTCGAGTTGTGCCAAAACAGCATCTTCGCGGAAATCGCCCAGGATGAACTGCACGCCTTCGATGGGGTCGAATTCGAGGAGGTCCAGCGCGATGATGGCGCCATTCAGCTCGCCCACGGCCGCGCCACCCACACCGGCATCTTTCGGGGCGAATTTGCGACGAACATACTGGCTCCAGGCGCCAGGAACGGCACCCAAGTCGATCACCAACTGGCCCGGTTTGATCAGATTCAGGCTTTCGTCGATCTCTTTGAGCTTGTAGGCCGCACGCGCCCGAAAGCCGTCTTTTTTGGCCATTCGGACGTAAGGATCGGTCAGATGGTCGTTCAACCAGGCCTTATTGACCTTTTTGCTTTTCGTTTTGACTTTCATGGCTCGATAATAGAGGGATGCCTGCTATTGAATTGACAACTGCCGAGCGACGTGCCCTGAGGGCCGACGCACACCACCTTGATCCCGTCGTCATGATCGGGAACGAAGGCCTGACAACCAACGTCGTCAAAGAGACCGACCACGCCTTGAAAGCCCACGGGCTGATCAAGATTCGCGTGTTGGGAGACGACCGCACTGCGCGCAACGAGATGTTCGCCGCTTTGTGCGATCAATTGAGCGCCGCGCCGATCCAACACATCGGCAAATTGCTGATTTTGTGGCGCGCCATTCCGGAAAAGGAAGCTGAAGAGGCTTCCAACGGTGCCAATGGATCGCGCATCGTCAAGATCTTGAAGTTTTCCAAGAGTGGCACCCGCCGCCCGGAAGTCAAGAAAGTCACCGTGATGGGCAACCAGCGCGTGACCGCCGGCGGCTTGATCAAACGCGCCAAAAAACGCGTTCCCAGCAAGAAACCCGGCTGATCCGGGCAACTCAGCGGCGGCCAGTGAGCCGCCACGCCAGGGCCAACACCAGCACCCCTTTGAACAGGAACAAGCTGGACGACATGGCGTGCAGGGTGCCGAAGGACAAGCTACCCTGCCCCGCCTTGGCCGCCACGATCATCGGACTCAGGGCGAAATGGCCCAGCACGGTAGCGAACAAGGCCCCCATCACCAACATCAGCTCGGCCGACATGACCGACTGGCCTGCCTGCCGTGCCGCGTGGCGGGTACGCTGACGCTCGATGAAAAACAAGGCCACGGCCAGCACCAGGCTGACATAGGCTTCGATCGCAAAAATGCGCCCGGCGGCCAAGCCGGCCAGGCTGCGATCCAACACCGCGAACAGGCTGGGAGCAGCAATGCCCCCAACGGCCAACAAAATACCAGCCCAGACAGCGGCCAGCAGTTGCTGCAGACGTGACGCAAAAGTCATTTAATGGGCTTATTGGTAGCGAACTTCAATGATTTCGTAGTGACGAACGCCGCCGGGTGCCTGTACAGCCGCGACATCACCGGCTTCCTTGCCAATCATGGCGCGGGCAATCGGCGAGCTGATCGATACCAGGCCCAGCTTCAGGTCAGCCTCGTCGTCGCCCACGATCTGGTAAGTCACGGCGGCGCCGGACTCTTCTTCTTCCAGGTCCACGGTGGAGCCAAAGACCACACGGCCGCCAGCGTCCAGTGACGCGGGATCAATGATTTGCGCCGCCGACAATTTGCCTTCGATTTCCTGGATGCGGCCTTCGATGAAGCCTTGCTTGTCCTTGGCCGCGTCGTATTCGGCGTTTTCCGACAGGTCGCCCTGGGCACGAGCTTCGGCGATGGCCAGGACCACCGCGGGGCGTTCGACGTGCTTGAGTTTCTGCAGCTCTTGCTTGAGTTTTTCAGCACCAACTTTGGTGATGGGAATGGTGGACATGATGTGTCTCTCGAAATGAATGGAGCCGCGCCCGTGAGCCATCTGACGATGGGTTCCGGGCGCGGCCCTCATGGTGATCTGGAGCCGGGGCGCTGTGCCTGCGCCCCGAGCGGTGCCAGTTTAGTGCAGTTTGGCGTGAAGTTCCTGCAGTGAATACACCACCAGATCGTCCTGGTGCTTGAGTGCCTCGACGGCAGCCTCGCAACCAGCCATGGTCGTGTAATACGTGATCCGGTTGGCCAAGGCGGCCGTGCGGATGCTGCGGGAATCGGCGATCGCCGTGCGGGTTTCGTCCACCGTGGTGAACACCAGCTGGATCTCGCCACCCTTGATCATGTCACTGATGTTGGGGCGGCCGTCCTTGACCTTGTTCACCGCTTTGACGGGGATGCCCGCCTCGGCGATGGCAGCAGCCGTGCCTTTGGTGGCCACCAACGTGAAGCCCAGGGCGATCAGGTCACGGGCAATGACCACGGCACGGGCCTTGTCATTGTTCTTGACCGAGATGCACACGGTGCCCTTGGTGGGCAGGCGCGAACCCGCGCCCAGCTGCGACTTCAGCATGGCTTCGCCGAAGGTGACGCCCACGCCCATGACCTCGCCGGTGGAGCGCATTTCCGGGCCAAGCACCGGGTCGACACCCGGGAACTTGTTGAACGGGAACACGGCTTCCTTGACGCTGAAGTAAGGCGGGATGACTTCGCGCGGGGGCTTGCCGTCGTCGCTGGTCTGGTCCTTCAACCTCTGGCCCGCCATGCAGCGGGCAGCGATCTTGGCCAGGGCTTGGCCGGTGGCCTTGGACACGTAAGGCACGGTGCGCGAGGCGCGCGGGTTCACTTCCAGCACGTAGACGGTGGCCTTGTCCAGGCTGCCGGTCACGTCGCCCTGGATGGCGAACTGCACGTTCATCAGGCCAACCACCTTGAGGGCCTTGGCCATCAGGGCGGTCTGGCGACGCAGCTCTTCTTGCAAGGGCTGGCTCAGGGTGTACGGGGGCAGCGAGCAGGCTGAGTCGCCCGAGTGGACACCCGCTTGCTCGATGTGCTCCATGATGCCGCCGATCATGACGTCGGTGCCATCGCTGATGCAGTCCACGTCAACCTCGACGGCGTCGTCCAGGAAGCGGTCCAGCAGCACGGGCGACTTGTCAGAGACGCGGACGGCTTCGCGCATGTAGCGCTCCAGATCCTTGTCGCCGTGCACGATTTCCATGGCGCGGCCGCCGAGCACGTAGCTGGGGCGCACGACCAGGGGGTAGCCGATTTCTTGCGCCAAAACCAGGGCCGCTTCTTCGGTGCGGGCCGTGCGGTTGGGCGGTTGCTTCAGGTCCAGCGTGTGCAGCAGGGCCTGGAAGCGTTCGCGGTCTTCGGCGATGTCGATGCTGTCGGGCGAGGTGCCGATGATGGGCACGCCGTTGGCCTCTAAATCGAGTGCGAGCTTCAAAGGCGTCTGGCCACCGTACTGCACGATCACGCCGACGGGTTTTTCCTTGTCGACGATCTCGAGCACGTCTTCCAGCGTCACGGGCTCAAAGTACAGGCGGTCGGAGGTGTCGTAGTCGGTCGAGACGGTTTCAGGGTTGCAGTTGACCATGATGGTCTCGTAGCCGTCTTCGCGCATGGCGAGGGCAGCGTGGACGCAGCAGTAGTCGAACTCGATGCCCTGGCCGATGCGGTTCGGGCCGCCACCCAGCACCATGATCTTCTTGCGGTTGGTGGGCTCGGCCTCGCACTCGGCGCCTTCGACCTCGTAGGTCGAGTACAGGTAGGCTGTTTGCGTGGAGAACTCGGCGGCGCAGGTGTCCACACGCTTGTAGACGGGGCGCACGCCCAGGGCCACGCGGGCACGGCGCATGTCGTGCTGGTTGGTGCCCATCAGCTTGGCCAGGCGGCGGTCCGAGAAGCCCTTTTGCTTCAGGTAACGCACCTCGGCCTTCGTCAGGCTTTCCAGCTTGCGGGCCTTGACCTGCGCTTCGGTCTTGACGATGTCTTCGATCTGGGCGAGGAACCAGGGGTCGATCTTGGTCTCTTCATAGACTTCGTCCAGGCTCATGCCCAGGCGGAACGCATCGCCCAGGAAGCGGATGCGCTCAGGGCCAGGCTCACCGATCTCTTGAATGATTTCTTCGCGGTCGGTGCTGATCTCGGTCAGGCCATCGATGCCGGTCTCTAAACCACGCAGGGCTTTCTGGAACGACTCCTGGAAGGTGCGGCCCATGGCCATCACCTCGCCCACCGACTTCATCTGCGTGGTCAAGCGCGAATCGGCGGCGGGGAACTTCTCGAAGGCGAAACGCGGGATCTTGGTGACCACGTAGTCGATCGAAGGCTCGAAGGACGCCGGGGTCGCGCCACCGGTGATGTCGTTCTTCAACTCATCGAGCGTGTAGCCCACGGCCAGCTTGGCCGCGATCTTGGCGATCGGGAAGCCGGTGGCCTTGGAGGCCAGTGCCGAGGAACGCGACACGCGCGGATTCATCTCGATCACGACCATCCGGCCGTTCTCGGGGTTGATCGAGAACTGCACATTCGAGCCGCCAGTTTCGACGCCGATTTCGCGCAAGATGGCGATGGACGCGTTGCGCAGCAGCTGGTATTCGCGGTCGGTGAGCGTTTGGGCCGGGGCCACGGTGATCGAGTCACCGGTGTGCACGCCCATCGGATCCAAATTCTCGATCGAGCAGACGATGATGCAGTTGTCCGCCTTGTCGCGAACCACTTCCATCTCGAACTCTTTCCAGCCGATGAGCGATTCTTCGATCAGCAGTTCCTTGGTCGGCGACAGGTCCAGGCCGCGCTTGCAGATCTCTTCGAACTCTTCGGGGTTGTAGGCGATGCCGCCGCCCGTGCCGCCCAGCGTGAAGCTGGGGCGGATCACGGTGGGGAATCCCGGGCCGCCCGTCAAGGTGGCGATGTGCTTTTGTACCGTCCAGGCTTCTTCCAGCGAGTGCGCGATGCCTGACTTGGCCGAGTCCAGGCCGATGCTGGTCATCGCGTCCTTGAACTTCAGGCGGTCTTCGGCTTTCTCGATGGCCTTTTCGTTGGCCCCGATCATCTCGACCTTGTACTTGTCGAGCACGCCGTGCTTGTGCAGATCCAAAGCGCAGTTCAGCGCGGTCTGGCCGCCCATCGTTGGCAAGATCGCATCGGGGCGTTCCTTGGCGATGATGCGCTCGACCACCTGCCAGGTGATGGGCTCGATGTAGGTGACATCGGCCATGTTCGGGTCGGTCATGATGGTCGCAGGGTTGCTGTTGACCAAGACGACTTTGTAGCCCTCTTCACGCAGGGCCTTGCAGGCCTGGGCACCGGAGTAGTCGAACTCGCAGGCCTGACCGATGATGATCGGGCCGGCGCCGATGATGAGAATGGTTTTAAGGTCTGTGCGCTTAGGCATTGTTCTTCTCCATCAATGCCACAAAGCGTTCGAACAGGTAGCTGATGTCATGCGGTCCGGGCGAGGCTTCCGGGTGACCCTGGAAGCAGAAAGCGGGTTTGTCGGTGCGGGCCAGGCCTTGCAGCGTGCCGTCGAACAGCGAGATGTGCGTGGGGCGCAGGTTGGCGGGCAGCGTTTTCTCATCAACCGCGAAACCGTGGTTCTGGCTGGTGATGCTGACGCGGCCGGTGTCCAAATCCTTGACCGGGTGGTTCGCGCCGTGGTGGCCGAACTTCATCTTGAAGGTCTTGGCACCGGAGGCGAGCGCCATGATCTGATGGCCCAGGCAGATCCCGAAAGTGGGAATGCCGGTTTCGATCAGTTCGCGAGCCGCCGCGATGGCGTAATCGCAAGGTTCCGGATCACCAGGGCCGTTGGACAGGAAGATGCCATCGGGCTTGTGCTTGAGCACTTCAGACGCGGGCGTCTTGGCGGGCACCACGGTGACCTTGCAACCACGCTGAGCCAGCATGCGCAGGATGTTGCGCTTCACGCCAAAATCGTAGGCAACCACGTGGAACTTGGGCGACGTTTGCACGCCAAAGCCTTCACCCAGGACCCACTCGGTTTCGGTCCAGACCGAGGTTTCGGTGGCCGAGACCACCTTGGCCAGATCCTGACCAGCCATGTTGGGCGCGGCCTTGGCTTTGGCGATCGCATCGGCCTTCACAGCATCGGTGATGGGCTGGCCCAAAGGCAAACCGACGATGCAACCGTTCTGCGCACCCTTGGTACGCAAAATGCGTGTCAGTTGGCGGGTGTCGATCCCGGCAATGGCCACGATGCCCTGGGCTTGCAGGTACTCGGACAGAGTCTGTGTCTGACGGAAGTTGGAAACCCGGATGGGCAGGTCTTTGATGATCAGACCAGAGGCATGGACTTTCGACGCTTCGACATCCTCAGGATTGACGCCATAGTTGCCAATGTGCGGATACGTCAGGGTGACGATCTGCTGGCAATAGCTGGGGTCGGTGAGGATTTCTTGGTAGCCGGTGAGCGATGTGTTGAACACCACTTCGCCGACTGTGTGACCGGCAAAGCCGATCGAAGTGCCAGAAAAGACCGTGCCGTCTGCGAGGGCCAGAAGAGCTTGGGGCAGTACGGGCAGCACGGGGTTATTCTCCGTTGTTGTGCGCGCCCAGCTCTGCTCTTGAAGAGCCGATTCCGGTGAAGGTGAAACGATGCAAGTTTCGCTAGGCGGAGGGTGGTTTCGGGTAAACCTGTAGAGTATAACCCATCGTGCTGTCGCAAAGCATCTCACATCCCACGGAGGCCCCATGAAAGGCGACATGAAAGTCATCGAACACCTGAACGCTCAACTCAAAAATGAGCTGACGGCCACCAACCAGTACTTCCTGCACTACCGCATGCTCAAGCACTGGGGTTTTGACAAGCTGGCCAAGAAAGAATACGAAGAATCGATCGGCGAGATGAAGCACGCCGACAAGTTGATGGAGCGCATCTTCACGCTGGATGGCCTGCCCAATCTGCAGGACCTGGGCAAGCTGTTGATCGGCGAAGACGTGCCCGAGTTGTTGAGTTGCGATCTGCAGCTGGAAAGCGGTGCCCAGCAAACCATCAAGGATGGCATTGCTTACTGCGAAACCGTGCGCGACTACGTGTCCCGCGATCTGCTGCAGGCGATCCTGGACGACACCGAAGAGCACATCGACTTCCTGGAAACCCAGATCGAGCTGATCGGCAAGGTCGGCCTTCAGAACTACCTGCAATCGCAGATCAGTTAAAGCCCTGACGGACCGCCGCAACATCCAGGCGGGGGTCCGTGACAAATCCCCGGAAAGCATGGGGACTACACACTCAAGGGGTTGACTGCGAATTGTTCTTATTTAGAATAGCGTCATCAACTCAGGTTCTTGACGCCATGATTGTCTGTGTTTGCAACCGCATCTCTGATCGCGACATCGTGCGCCACGCGCAGCAAGGGTGTTCGTCCTTCGATGACCTTCAGTTCGAACTGGGCGTGTCCACCTGCTGCGGCAGTTGCGAACAGTGCGCCCGGGCGGTCTTCCAGGGCGCCAAACGGGTCGCCACCGAATCGAGCCATGCCGCCGCCTCCGTGGGTCTGCCAGCCTTCGCCTGACACAGCCGCGCCAAAACGCGCGCCATTTCGCACAATCGCTCCCAGCCTTTTTCCCTTAACTTTGCCGCTGCCTGACCGATACCTCTGTAGGACCAGTCGGTTTGGCTTGCAGCAGAGGGAATCATGGCTTCATCATTCTTCGTTGACGACAAAGCAAGTACACGCGCTCACGGCGTGAAAATCCGGCCAACGCTGGTGCAATTGCAACCCATGCCGGCAGCATTGCCTGTCGATGACTCCGATTTTCCAACGCCGTCATCATTGCGCCGGGCGCAAGTGTGTCCGCCATCCTTGTTCAGCCGCTCAGGGCCCCAGTGGAAACGCTGGGTCACCGGCTTCTGGTCCTGGCTTTGGGACCTGGATGAATACCCCGATGCCATGCCCGTGCTGACTGGATTGACGAAGGTCAAGTCAGAATTCATTGCCGCGATGTGGGATCTTCAATCGGTGCGCGCCAACCAGGTTCGTGACACCATTGAACACGCCCGTTCCCTGCGTGAGTTGTGGCATCTGCGTGCCGACGTGTTCCGGGCCATCTCGAACCACCGTGGTCAGACTGAAGCCACGGTGCGCATTGAGGCGCTCAACAACCACTTCCCGGTGCGCATGTCGCGGCCAACCACCGAGATCCGGACGGGGCGCACGACAACTTGGTGATCAGTTGTCACAAAGGCCATTGAAGATGCTTTCCCCATAGCACAATGGAGGGCTGAAACCCAACAGCCCCATGAACATCATCATCCTGGACGACTACCAAGACGCCGTCCGCAAGCTCAAATGCTCATCCCAGCTGGATGGGCTTTCCGCCAAGGTCTTCACCAACACCGTCAAAGGCAACGGGCAATTGGCTGTGCGCTTGCGCGATGCCGAAGCCCTGGTGTTGATCCGAGAGCGCACCCACTTCCCCAAAGCCCTGCTTGAAAAGCTGCCCAAGCTGCGCCTGATCTGCCAGACCGGGCCGGTGGGCCCCCACATCGACGTCGAGGCCTGCACTCGGCTTGGCATCGCGGTGGCCGAAGGCGTTGGCTCTCCCGTGGCTCCGGCCGAATTGACCTGGGCTCTGGTGATGGCTGCCATGCGGCGCCTGCCACAGTACATCGGCAACCTCAAGCATGGCGCCTGGCAACAGTCCGGCTTGAAGGCCTCGTCCATGCCCACCAACTTTGGCGTGGGCATGGTGCTCAAGGGCAAAACCTTGGGCATCTGGGGTTATGGGCGCATCGGCCAGTTGGTGGCCGGCTTTGGCAAGGCCTTTGGCATGCACGTCACCGTGTGGGGCAGCGAAGAGTCCCGCGCCCGCGCCAAGGCCGATGGCCACATTCCCGCGCCCAGCCGCGATGCATTTTTTGAAGCTTGCGATGTGCTCAGCCTCCATTTGCGGCTGAACGACGACACGCGGGGCATCATCAAGCTGGAAGACCTGAGCCGCATGAAGCCCACAGCTTTGCTGGTCAACACGTCTCGCGCCGAGCTGATCCACGAGAACGCCCTGGTCACCTCGCTCAACCGGGGTCGACCCGGCATGGCCGCCGTCGATGTGTTCGAGAGCGAACCCATCATGCAAGGCCATCCCCTGCTGCGACTGGAGAACGCGGTGTGCACGCCGCACATCGGCTATGTGGAGCAGGACAACTACGAGCAGTACTTCAACGCTGCCTTTGACAACCTGCTGAACTTCATCAAGGGCGAGCCGACCCACATCGTCAACCCGGAAGTCCTGCACCCGAGGTACTGATTGAGGCCGTTGCGTGGAAGCTGAGCGCGCGCTGCCCCGTCAAGACATGGCGGCGGCCCGCTGGGCCTTGTTGCTGGGCAATTTCGTCATTGGCTGTGGCGTGATGGTGGTGGGCGGCACGCTCAACGACATCACGCATTCGCTGGACATCAGCGTGCAGCAAGGTGGCAACATGATCGCCATTGCCGCCTTGATGATGGGGCTGGGCGCGCCGATTCTGGCGGGCGTGGTGGGCAGTTGGGATCGGCGCCGCCTGCTCACGGCGGCCATGCTTTGGTATGGCCTGGGGCATGCGCTGTGCGCGCTGGCCCCCAACCATGCGTGGCTGTGGCCCTTGCGCGCCCTCACCGTCTTGTCGGCTGCTGTGTTCACACCGCAAGCCGCCGCGGTGGTGGGCTACATGAGCACGCCCGCCCACCGCGGCCGCGCCATCACCTTTGTGTTCATGGGCTGGTCCATCGCCTCGGTGGCCGGCCTGCCGCTGGCCGCGTGGGTGGGTGATCGCATGGGCTGGCGGGTGGCCATGGGCGCGATTGCGGTGGGCTCGCTCATCTCAGCCTGGGCGGTGCATCGCGCCGTGCCTGCCGGCATTCGCCCGCCTGCTTTGTCGATGCGAGCCTGGCGCAAGGTGTTTTCATCCCCATTGATGATGGGATTGGTGGCCGTCACGGCTCTGCAGAGCACAGGCCAGTTCACAGTGCTGGCTTATGCCGCGCCCTATTACAAGATCGGTTTTGGCGCCAGCCCGGAGCAGATCAGTTTTCTGTTCGCCTGGTTCGGTGCCCTGGCCTTGGCGGGCAACCTGCTGCTGAACCGCTATGTGGATCGGGTGGGCGCTGCACGGGCGGTGACGTCAACCCTGGGCCTGATGGCGCTGAGCTTGGCGATCTGGCCGTTAGCGCACGACGTGGCCACGCTGGCGCTGGTCTTGCTGCCCTGGGCCTTGAGCGGGTTTGCCGCCAATTCCGGGCAGCAGGCGCGGTTGGGCGGCTTGTCCCCTCGCCTCACACCCGCCTTGATGTCGCTCAACACTTCGGCCATTTACCTGGGGCATGCGCTGGGCGCTTCAGGCGGCGGCTTGGTCCTGTCGCATTCCGGCTATGGCCAGCTGCATTGGCTGGGCTTGTTCTGGATGCTGCTGGCGTGGGCCGTGAGCTGGTGGGCCTGGCGCGCCCAGCAGGCTCAAGCGCGGAGGCGGGATGAACTGCTGTCCATCAGCCCACCGGCCAGCACGGGTTGAGCTGACTGTCCGATTTCAGCTGGTGAAGCCGCGTTGGCGACGTGCCTCGTAGAGGCACACGCCGCTGGCGACTGAAACATTGAGGCTTTCGACCCCGCCCAGCATCGGGATGCTGACCAGTTCATCGCAGTTCTTGCGGGTGAGCTGGCGCATGCCGCTGCCTTCCGCGCCCAGCACCAAGGCGGTGGCCTGGGCCATGTTGGCCGCGTACAGGTCGCGAGGGGCATCGTCAGACGTCCCCACCACCCAGATGTCACGCTCTTTGAGCTCGCCCAGGGTGCGTGACAGGTTGGTCACCATGAAGTAAGGCACGGTCTCGGCCGCGCCGCTGGCCACTTTGGCCACCGTGGCATTGACCCCCACGGCGTGGTCCTTGGGCGCGATGACGGCATGGGCGCCGGCACCATCGGCCACGCGCAGGCAGGCGCCCAGGTTGTGCGGATCGGTGATGCCGTCGAGCACCAGCAGCAAGGGCGGCTCGGACAAAGCGTCCAGCAGATCGTCCAGCGACTTGGCTTGGGGGATGTGCTCCACCTTGGCGACCACACCTTGATGACGGTGGGTGCCGGACATTTTTTGCAGGCGATCGTCGTCGCTCTCAACCACGTTCAGCCCGGATTCTTCGGCCTTGGCGAGGAACTGGCGCATGCGCTGGTCGCGCCGAGTGGCGTCAACGTGCAGCTCGCGGATGGTTTTGGGGGCGACCTTCAGGCGCACGGACACGGCATGGAAGCCAAATAGCAGTTTCAGACTCATGGGCGGCATCCTACCCTGTGCGCCTGATGTGCGGTCAGGACTCAGGCATCAGCCGACCCGCATCAATCCGCAAAATGCGGGCGCAACGGCTGGCGATCAGCGGGTCATGGGTGACCAGGATCAGGGTGGTGCCAGCCTCGCGGTTCAGCTCGAACATCAAGTCCATCACCGACTGGCCAGTGGCATGGTCCAGGCTGCCAGTAGGCTCATCGGCCATCAGCACCTTGGGCTGCACCACAAAGGCCCGCGCCAGGGCCACGCGTTGTTGCTCACCACCGGACAAGGTCACCGGCTTGTGAGACAAACGCTTGCCCAGGCCAACACGC
>Ga0209873_1000056_pt1 | contig 17212 bp, 20 predicted proteins | sample GWRWT2_30Apr14_FD_187186 | JGI IMG/M metagenome (GOLD analysis project Ga0209873, IMG submission 187186) | Sand microcosm microbial communities from a hyporheic zone in Columbia River, Washington, USA - GW-RW T2_30-Apr-14 (SPAdes) (version 2) | ecosystem: Engineered > Artificial ecosystem > Sand...
TTCATCACCACCGATAACCTCGCGCAAGTGCCAGGCGATGGCCTCGCCTTCTCTGTCCATATCCGTTGCCAGATAAATGGTATCGGCATCCTTGGCCAATCGTTTGAGTTCAGCGACCACCTTTTCCTTGCCAGGTAAAATCTGATAGTTGGCCTTCCAACCATGCTCCGGATCTATCCCCATCCGCGCAACTAAAGCATCTTTCGCTTTACGCAGCTTATGCTCTTCGCGCTCTTCCGCAGGCAATTTGCGAGTAATGGCGGCTTGCCGCGCGCGCTCCTTCGCATCCACCACATTCGTGGGACTACCGCTGACCGGCAAATCCCTGACATGGCCCACACTGGATTTTACAATGTAATCATTTCCCAGATACTTGTTGATGGTTTTCGCCTTGGCGGGCGACTCCACAATAACCAGTGATTTTCCCATAAGAGTTCTGTTTTTCTGGATAAAAAAATAAACGATTCGGTGTTTTCACAACCAGGATTCAGGCAAAAAAAGCAGCACTGGTCGGAAAAAATGAGCGACATATATAAGTGCAAGCGCTACAGGGGTCAAGACTCTTGCTTGAAAATAGCATAGTCTTGTTTTGATTAAATCCAAATTAACGGTGGTATTTCTCAGAAATACACCGGCAAAAGACTACGCCAATCAAGGAGGCATTGCACATAGTTGCGCGTCTTTCATTTATAACACTGAAAATACGCCATTAAAGCCGGATATAGTTTTTCAGACTCTATCCAATAGACCCATAAGGCCGAATTTTTAGCTTCAACAGCAATCAGATGCTGCCCCAGCTGCGCTTTCAGCGTTCGTAAGTACAGCAGGTCTTGCTCACTCATCTGATTTATTGCCACACTTTCCTGGCCAGCTTGTTCACCACTGACGATATAGAGCCACGTCTGATGTCTGAGTAATTCTTTTGTTTTCCAGTACGCTGCCACCGCCAGGATAGGCAAATTCCCGTCTTTTGGCCACCAGAGCAGGTCCTTAAGCCCTGTGACTTTAATACGAAGGCCGTCTGACAGCGCCTGCTTTCGTAGCCGCGCCAGCATGCGTTCCTCGGCACTGGGCAACAATTTGAGCATGGCTGCCACAATACTCAGCAACACCAGCGCTATCAGAACATACACCACGCGTATTTATCCTTTTGAGATTCCGCTTGTGAACATAGAAGTGATCACGGTTCCAGAAAAAGAGGACGGCTAGATCTGAAATTCACCCTCAGACAGGCGCTCTTTTTTAATTTCATGGCTGGAAATACGTTCACTTCCACCCAATTGAATCACAAACACCTCAAGCGTGGCGCCCTTTTGATAGGCCACCTGACATACCAGTACCAACTGCCTGTGCTTGTCCTTGTCATTTTCTATTTTCCAACTTTTGACCTGATAATCCACAAAGGAACCGAAGCGCTTCATGTCGCGATTGAGGTTTTCTTTTAACAGCTCCTCGCCCACCGTTTGCCTGAAATCGGCGGAATAAAGATCAACAGCTGCAGTTACATTGTTCTGATTCAAGGCCTGATAAAAGCGATCAACAACAGCCGTGGCCTGCACCACCTGTATCGCCCTGTAGGTTATACATCCATGCAAAAACACACTTAAGAATCCAATAAGGAGAATCACCTTAAGTTTTTTGATCATTTATTCACCCTGAATTACGCTGACGGTGCGAAACACACGTTTAAACTGCAAAGAGTAATGATACATGAATAGTAATGCTGGCGAAGCAAAAGCCCTGTAAAATCACCTCTTCTTGATTACCTGCTGCATAAACCTTCTTCTGATGAATTCACACCGTTTTTGTATTGCCCCCATGCTCGATTGCACAGACCGTCATGAACGTTATTTTCTGCGTTTAATCAGTAAACGTGCGCGTCTTTATACCGAGATGATTCATTGCGGCGCACTCATCCACGGTGACCGGGATGCTTTTCTGCGTTATCACCCCAGCGAACACCCACTGGCTATTCAGTTGGGGGGTAGTGATCCCGAACAACTGGCCTTGTGCTCCCGATTTGCCGAGGAATACGCCTATGACGAAGTGAATTTAAATTTAGGCTGTCCCAGTGATCGCGTCCAGGCCGGTCAATTTGGAGCCTGTTTAATGAAAGATCCCGGCAGGGTGGTCGAATGTATTCGTGCCATGCGCGAGGCTTGCGCCATTGAAGTCACGGTAAAGTGTCGCATCGGTGTAGACGACTTTGATGATTATGCCTGGTTCGCCCACTTTATCGAAACACTTGCACAGACAGGGTGCCAGACCTTTATCATTCACGCACGAAAAGCCTGGCTCAAAGGCTTAAGTCCCAAACAAAATCGCAGCATTCCTCCGCTTTGTTATGACCGGGTTTTTCAGCTCAAACAGGATTTCCCACACTTAAAAATCATTATTAACGGCGGCATTAACAGTATTACGCAAGCGCAACAGCTTCTCTCATTTACCGACGGTGTTATGCTTGGGCGAGAAGTCTATTCCAATCCTTTTCTGCTTGCAGAGGTAGATCAGCTCATTTATGGTGAAGCAGCGGTATCTCGCACACGAAAAGACATTCTGGAATCATTTTATCCTTATCTTGAAGAACAACTTGCGCAAGGCACTAAACTTTCCGCCATTTCGCGTCACCTGGTCGGGCTTTTTCACCAGCAACCCGGCGCACGACACTACCGGCGTTATATCAGCGAAAATGCCTTTAAGCCCGGTGCGGGTTTAAACGTTTTACGTCAGGCACTGAGCTATATTCCCGACTCACACTGTTAATTACGCTTCGAAGGATCCGAACATGCCAACAAAACTGGAACAATTACGCACCATGACCACGGTAGTCGCTGATACCGGCGATATAGAGGCGATCAAACGTTTTCAGCCACAGGACGTCACCACGAATCCCTCTTTACTCTACAAAGCCGCCCAGTTGCCTCAGTATCAAGTGCTGCTTCAGCAGGCCAAACAATGGGCCGCACAGCAAGGTGGCAGTGATCAGCAACAAAAAAATAATTGTGCTGACAAATTTGCCATTGCTATCGGCCAGGAAATTCTGCAAAGCGTTCCCGGTTATGTCTCTACCGAAGTCGATGCCCGACTGTCGTTCGATACACGCGCCACACTCACCCGTGCCCGTCGTTTGATTGATCTATACGAATCACATGGCATAAGCCACCAACGGGTACTTATTAAAATTGCCGCCACGTGGGAAGGCATACGCGCAGCGGAAATTCTTCAGCTCGACGGCATTCAATGCAATCTCACCTTGATATTTGCTTTTGAACAAGCATTGGCCAGCGCACAAAGCGGCAGTTTTCTGATCTCGCCCTTTGTGGGACGGATTTCAGACTGGCATAAAAAACAAAGCGGACGTGAACACTACCCACCGCATGAAGATCCGGGTGTTTTATCTGTGCAAAGAATCTATACGCACTTCAAGCAACATCACTACGCTACGCTGGTCATGGGGGCGAGCTTTCGTAACATCGGTCAAATTGAGCAATTAGCCGGCTGTGATCGCCTCACCATCAGTCCCGAACTCATGACAGAATTAAACCAAAGTGAAGCTACTTTATTGCCGGTTTTGTCAGTGGATAAAGCGATGAGCGCACCCAGTACGGCCAATGATAGACTCAAAGAATCAACGTTTCGCTGGCAATTAAACGAAAACGCCATGGCAACCGAAAAACTTGCTGAGGGCATTCGTAGTTTTACAGCAGACCAGCTTAAACTTGAAAAATTGTTTTCAGCTGTGCATCCCTAAACACACACTCCAAACAGGCGCCTATGTTAAACAGGATAAAAGATTTTTTTAACACCCATTTGACTGCAAACAACTCAAGTGTTGAACAATCCGAGCATCGATTGCATATCGCAACTGCGGCCTTGTTACTTGAGGTCGCACGGGCCGATTTTGAGATAAGCGTTCAGGAAAAAACAAAAATAAACACGCAGATGGAACAGATTCTAGGCTTGACGCCTGCCTTGGTGAATGAACTCATTGAGCTGGCCGAGTCAGAAGTCGAACAGGCGGTTTCTTTGCATCAATTCACCTCGCTGATTCACGCCAATTACTCGCTTGAAGAAAAAGTCAGAATTCTCTATCTGCTTTGGCACGTTGCTTATAGCGAAAATGATCTGGATAAATACGAGGAATCGCTTATCCGCAAGATCAGTGATTTGCTTTATATTCCACATCAGGACTTTATTACGACCAAGCTACGCGCTGAAAAAGAAGCCGCCTTGCATAATCAGTAAAATAAAAATGCTACTGAAATTTTATGCAACACCGGCGCTCCTTTTACGATTTTCCGAGTAAGCGTTGTTCATTTTCCAGCGCTTTAACCACCGGCAAAAACGTTTCCTGATTCTGTTCATTCAGCGCCATCAAGATTCTATGCGCTTCCAATACTTGCGAACATAGGTCAATTGTCTTCTGGTCTACCGCAGGCAGCTGCTGCAAGGCATTCAGACCATCACGAAAGTTTTCAGGAAAACGGTCGATGATATAAAAGACTTGTTTAAACCCAGTCATCTCCAGTGTGCGATTAACATTCTCATCACTTGAAACAATCAGGGGTTTATCCAGATGCCGTTTACTGACTCCAGCCGCAATTTTAACCAATAAACCAAGGGCCGTGCTGTCAATGAATTTGATGTCAGTCAAATCAATAATCACACCCGACAAAGCCGGATCGTCCAAAAGTTTCTGCGTAAAAGCGTCTAAATTAGCACACATTGGCACACGGACTTCGCCGTTAAACTTTATGACATAAACCCCGTTTAATACACCGTAGCAAATACTACTTTCTTGCATCTTTTTTACAACCCTCTGACTACAAGTACAGCGATATCATCAAGCGCATTTTCTATGCTATCGAGCTGTAAATAGGATGATATGGCCTCAGTGTCAATGCATCCCTGGTCAATCATCTCAAGCAAATACTGTTCTTTGGCAAATAAATTATCATGGGGCAAGACGTTCATGATCCCATCTGAAAACATGATAAGCGCAAAATCATCACCCACTTTCTCGGTATAGTGTGTCACCTGTAGCGTCTCAAAAACCCCCAAAGGTAAAGACGAACCACCAATAAATCGGGCGGCACCGTTATTCTTGAGTATAGGCAAGGGATAATGTGCGGCAACACTGAAAGTAAGCATGGCGTCTTTACTATCAAAAACACCGTAGATCATGGCTACATGTTTACCTAGTCCCATATTAAGCAATTCATGATTAATACGCAGCAAAACTTTAGCGGGAGAAGCAAGAATATCGCTTGTAGATGGTGACTCTTTGTTACGCATTTCATTCATAACATATTTAAGTAGCACCGTAATAAACGCAGAGGACACACCATGACCGGCAACATCGGCAAGCAAAAAACCGACTTTTTCATCGTCTATGGCGAAGTAATCGATAAAATCACCACTCAACCATAACGAAGGAATAATTTTGTGTGACAGCTGGCACGTACTCAAACAACAAGGTGTTTTAGGGAAAAGCATTAACTGCGCGAGATGCCCCGCCTCCTGATCGGCTTTCAAGGCATTTAATCGTAAGGCGAGTGATTGATTTTCCTGTTCAAGCGCTATCAACTGCGTTTGCCTCAAGTTCAGCGCATACTGTTTTTCCAGAGCCAAGCTGACAGACGACAATAAACGGAAACGATTCAAGACATCATTCGTTATAAAATCAAGCGCACCCGCCTGAAACGCTGCAATCACCTCACTTACAACAGGCTCATGGGCAAAAAAGATTAAGGCAATGTCTTCAGGTTTTTGCAGCGCGTCTGCGCTGAACTGAACATGATCCGATTTAAATAACTCAATAGCTGCCAGAATGAGCGATAAAGGCTTTTCATGGCTGACACTCCAATCGCTCGGCACCTCCGAACCTTCCAATACATGGTACGCATTTTCTCGCAAAACCAAGGCCATCTGCCGCCGCCTGGATACATTGGAATCCAGTAAAAGAATTAACTCCATAAGCCCTACAACACTCGCTTGTTCACAAAAACGAACTCAACTAGCGATTCTGGCATGGTCTGATATACTCAGACTAGTTTTTTTCTTTCCAAAGGAAGCGGATTGAATGATTAATATCAGCAGGGATTACGAAGAAAAAAGAAACTTCGTTCGTGTCAAAGTGACTACGCCGTTGTTATTCACCTTAAACCAATACAGCGAAAAGTATGAGGGACAGTGTTTAGATCTGAGTGGTTCGGGATTATTGATTGAAACCACCAAAAAACTCCTACTCGGCGACCAACTTCACGTCACCATTCCCGCCACCCGCCCCCATCAAACACCCTTCGCGGCGCAGGTCGAAGTCATCAGGGTCGAGCCCTTGAATGACCGGCACATTTATCTTACGGGAACAGCCATTAAAAAAGTCATTCAGTAATTTCACATCTGCAAACGTTTAAACACGCAACTGATATAATTTTCCAGCAAAAGTGAAGCCTTGCAAGCGTGTAAAGAGATCGCTTCCAGGCTTCGTGACTTATTTATTTATAAAGAAAGGAGTTATTTTAACCGCTTCACCACGTTCATTTCAGGAACGAGGATCGTCATCTTGAATGAACATTGAATGGAGGAAGAGGTGGGATTTGAACCCACGGATGGTTACCCATCGACGGTTTTCAAGACCGTTGCATTCAACCGCTCTGCCACTCTTCCACGTTGAACTTTTCAAATACTATTTAAGATAATAGCCGTGCTGCCGCACAAGCAATCCCGTTTTTGCAATCGATCAACAACGGGACGCAAAGAATACCCGATTTATTTTCCAAGTCAACCACTGAACAGGGGAATTAGGAAGGGATTTTACGGTTTTAGGTCCCGAAAAAGTTCATTACATGTGATCTTCTCTAAAAAATACTTGCTCTTAATTCAAAAAAACATACTATGGGTATTATTAGTAAGCCAAATACATGTATTTGCCCTAAACTTACAAGAATGTCTGAAAATCTGGAGAAGTAATATGCAAGAACACAATTACGCACTGAACAGGGAACAGGCTTCGAGTCTGGCAAGCAGTAAAGTATTAAGAAACACCTACACCCTGCTTGCAATGACCCTTTTATTTAGCGCCATCACAGCGGGCGTTGCCATGACACTGCAAGTACCGTACTTGGGGCTGTGGACCTTGTTACCTTATTTTGCCTTGCTGTTTGCCGTAGAAAAAACCAAGAACTCAGGCTGGGGCTTGGTGTCAGTATTTGCTCTGACAGGCTGGCTGGGCTTTTCTATCGGACCGATCCTGAATCATTACCTTGGAACCGTAGGCTATGAGCCTATTCTGATGTCGCTGGGTGGCACGGCTTTGATCTTCTTTACTCTTTCAGCGTATGTATTGATCACGAAAAAAGACTTAAGCTTTATGACCGGCTTTCTGATGACGGGTATGCTTGTAGCTTTTATAGCAGCCATCGCCAGCGTATTCCTGAATATTCCTGGATTGAGTCTGGCTGTCAGCTGTATGTTCCTGGTTCTCTCTTCGGGTTTGATTATGTGGCAAACCAGCGCCATCATCCACGGTGGTGAAACCAATTACATCTCAGCCACTGTCACCTTGTACGTCATGCTTTATAACATCTTCACTATTTTATTGAGCCTGCTCGGTGGCGGAAGTCGCGACGAATAATTCACCCTTTCCCGCAATTAACTTTTTAACGAGAACTCATTTGAGTTCTCGTTTCTATTTGTAGCACTATGATTTTTTCAGTCTGCGTTCTGTGCGCGCCCTATACCAGCCAGGAAGCCTTTGCTGCCTACCAGTTTGTTCAGGCCGCCATTACCAAAGGCCATACCATTCATCGTGTTTTCTTTCACGGTGACGGGGTTTTAAATGCCAACTGTCTAAATACCCCACCGCAAGACGAACTTAACCTGCACACCGCCTGGGTTGATTTAGCAAACACCTATAAGATTGAACTTGTTGTCTGTATTGCGTCAGCGCTGCGGCGGGGCATTATTGATCAGGACGAGGCGCAGCGTTACGAAAAACCTGCTTATTCATTACAGGCCCCCTTTATACTTTCTGGTCTGGGACAACTCATTGATGCGATCATAGAATCAGATCGCTTTATTAGTTTTGGTAATTGACGTACGCAACGTTACGCACATGACATACAAGAAAAAACTACTCTTTATTTGCAACCAAGCGCCTTATGGCTCGATGCTGGCCAAAGAAGCACTGGATTCCATTTTGGCCGGCAGTGTTTTTGGTCAGGATATTTCACTGTTATTCCAAAATGAGGCCGTGTACCAATTACTTGGCGAGCAAAACCCGTCAAGTCTCCAGCAAAAAAGTATCGAAGCCATTTTGAGTGCCTTCGATTTGTACGAAATCAACAAGATTTTTGTCTGTCGCCATTCATTAACTTCTCGGCATATTGACCCTGCCCTGCTTGCTCTCAAAGCAGACATCGTGAACGCCGAACAAATTAACTTTCTTTTGGAAGATCAAGATATTGTCTTGAATTATTGAACCATGACACTCCTGCATATTCTGTCAAAAAATCAGCCGAATCCTGAAGCCTTGCAACACGGCATTAACACCATGGGCGACGGACATGAACTCTTGATACTGGCTAACGGGGTCTATACGCTGCTACCCCATTCACTGACGTGGCACTTATTAACCAAGGCAACACAGCGTCACGCTCTCTATGCCATAAAAGATGATCTGATAGCACGAGGACTCAAGCTGGAAGCCCTGGGTTCCAGTATTCAACTAATCGATTATTCAACATTTGTCGATCTGGTGGCCAAACATCAAAGCACCTACAGATGGAATTAATTCCCTGAAAACTGACAAGCTACTTCTTATATATGACACACGCACTTGAACTGGACAGTGAAGGCTTTTTAAAAAACCACACCCACTGGACGCCTGAAATTGCCTGTGTACTCGCTAGCAATGAACACATCAGCCTCAGCCGGGCACACTGGGACATCATCCATCTGGTACGCGAATTTTATCAAACCTATGATCATAGCCCTACCACACGCCCCTTGGTAAAATTCATCAGTCAGCGACTCGGACCGGAAAAAGGTCAAAGCATTTATTTGATGAAGCTTTTTAATGGCAGCCCGGCAAAACTGGTCTGTAAAATCTCGGGACTCCCGAAACCAGCCAACTGTCTTTGAGTAAGCGCCAATGAGCACAACAGAAGAACACCCCTTTGCCCAATATATCCGCATCCTTGGACGAGGCAAACGCAGCGGCAGGTCACTCACAGAAGACGAAGCCTATCAGGCCATGAGCCTGTTATTACATCAACAGGTTGAAGAGGTTCAAATCGGCGCTTTTCTCTTGTTGATTCGGGTAAGAGAGGAAACCACCGATGAATTGGTCGGTTTCGCAAAAGCAGCAAGAGAGTATTGTGCCCAACATCTTCCCACCCGGCTTAACGCCACAATTGACTGGCCAAGTTATGCTGGCAAACATCGTCAGTTTAACTGGTATATTCTCGCTGTTTTAGCCTTGGCAGATTACAACATCCCCGTCTTTATGCATGGCGCCCATGAAGACTCGGTAAAACGTCTGTATAGCTCTACCGTATTATCAGAATTAGGCATTGCGCCATGCCACACAGCTGAAGAAGCCCGTATCGCATTACTGAAGGACAATTTTGCTTATTTACCACTGAACGCATTTTGTCCGCCCCTGCACCACTTGCTGACGCTTCGCCCCCTGCTGGGGGTCCGCTCTCCGATTAATACCCTGGTTCGCTTAATTAATCCCAGCAATTCACCGTATTTACTGACCAGTATATTTCATCCACCCTATCGGGCCTCGCATCAGGAAGCTGCTCTGCGACTGGGTTTTAATCACATGGCGGTTATTAAAGGTGAAGGCGGGGAAATTGAATGCAAACCCGATGCGCGCTGCTTGATACAAATGGTGTCACGCTCTGAATTTGAAAATGAAGAGTGGTCACCTTTGCTCACAAGCCGTGCCGACGATGAAACTCAACTAGACAGCCGCACCTTAAGAGAGGTGTGGCGTGGAAAACAGCACTCAAATTACGGCGAGAAAGCAATTACAGCAACACTTGCCCTTGTGCTGCGCTTAATGCAAAAAGCCAGCACCCAACAAGAATGCATTGAATTGGCGTCCACTCTATGGGCAACAAGAAACAAACACCGCATTTAATCCAGCTCATCTCAACAGAAGAAATAAAACATAGACGGTCATGAATTATTTTTTGGTGTTATTCCTGCAGAAATTCCAGAAACTCCGCAATTATTTCAACGGCATCCAGAATATTTTCATCCATGGTTTTGCTGCTGTTTTTCCCGGGCATAAAATTATGGCCTGTATTCTTCAACCAATGCAGGCTCGTGGTGTGCGAAAAGACCGAGTCATTGACCTGTGAAAAACCGCCCAGCGGATCTTCAGTGCCTTGAATAATCAGCGCGGGCGTTTTTAGGGTTTTCAAGTGCCCATAATCAAGCAACAAATCCGGGTCGGGTGAAATAAAGGGAAACTCCAAACCTACCACACCCCGCACACCCATTCTGTCAGCAACACGGCTGGCTGAAAAAACCGAAAGCGACTTTCCCCCTATAACCAGTTTCTCGGCATGGCCCAACTCTTTAATCACTTTGCACCAGTAATCCTCAAGCACAGCAGTATTTTCAACGTAAACCGGTGTATTATTCATCCGGCTTTCAACCATAAAGGGAAACTCGAAGCGTATTACTCTGAAACCGTGGGCGGCCAGTCCATCCGTAATGTGCTCCATAAACGGGCTGTTAATGGACGAATGTAATCCATGCGACAACACCAAGGTCATCCCTTGATTATTTATCCCGTTAATTACATAACTTGTACTGTGCATGAATTAATCATCCCGAAGAATACATGTATCAAATGAGTACTTACGCAAATATCAGTGTAACTCACTTAACAACAATTACACGTTTATAAAAGACCCTGTTAAATTCAACTGTTAACGTCCATTTTGTGTGCCGATAAAATGATAAAAAAGTTACTCTCGAAATATGACATCAAAACCAGACTTTCTATTTTGTTATTAGAAATATCGTCTAAATTATCCTTGAAGTCCGCCCACTTCATCGGTGCATGTATAGGATGGATTGCTTTACGTATTCCAGGCAGCCTGCTCCGGGTGACACAAAAAAATATCGCCTTGTGTTTCCCTGAAATGGACAAAACCAAACGCCAAGAACTCGTCCGAAACTCTTTACAGCATACAGCCTACCTGATGATGGAATTAGGTTTGGCCTGGCTCAGACCTGTCGAAAAAAATCTTGCGCAAATTGTCAACGTAACAGGGCAGGACATTATGGAGTTAGCGGTCAAACAAGGACAAGGCGTGATTGTTCTCGCGCCCCATCTTGGCAATTGGGAGTGGCTGAATGTCTATACATCAAAAATATATCCCGGTGTTTCGGTCTATAAACAACCCAAACAACCCCTGTTTGATCGTATTTTGCTTAGCAGCAGAGAAAAAGGGGGCGGTCAGTTAGCCCCTGCCAATACAGCCGGCGTGAAAATTATTTACCGCCACTTAAAACAGGGCGGTATTGTGTATATTCTGCCTGATCAGGTGCCCGGCACTGAAGGTGGTTTGATAACACCTTTTTTTGGCATTCCCGCACTGACCATGACCTTGGTATCGCGCCTGACCAGCAAAACGGGCGCAAAGGTTGTTGCTGTTTATGGCAAACGCCTGAATCATCATCAAGGCTTTGAAGTGGTATTTAAAAATGTCGATGAGCGTATCTACAGTCCCGACATGGAAACATCGGTCACCGGCTTAAATGCAACGGTAGAATCCTGTGTACGTGATATTCCAGAACAATATCAGTGGAGTTATAAACGCTTCAAGCGCGGTTCTGAGCTCTACAACACGATTTATAGCAAACCATAAATGTGCTCTAATTAAATAGCGTTTAAATCAAGCTCCCAAAAGTTTGAACCCGCCACCACGTGTTACGCAGCACGCCACTCGTTCATAGTGACATGCAACGGCTGTTCACGAACCCGCTGCAACCATGAAAGCACAGCAGGACACAAGGACGCATCAAAACCACCCTCACCCACTACGTGCGTATTACTCAGCTCCAAAACACGTATACATCAAATATCCGATGTGTTTTTCCATCAGCTCCCACTGACTTACTGCAAATTCACCGCAATCTGTTTTGCCAGTTTATCGGCGCCCTCTTGCAGACCGGCGATAATTCGCTGGTGATTGCGCAGTTCATCACTGTCGCGCAGAGCAAATCCAGGGCTGGCAAGCACGTCTGTTGGCCCTGCCACCGGCACAATACCCCCGTAAGTAAAGGTTGCGGCATAAATCAGCTTAAATGTCGCGTCTGTCGTGCCTGCCACGCCAAACTGATCATTAGACAATTGCGGAAAATCGTTTTCTCCTGTGACTGAAATCAGTTGTACCCGCAGTTGCAACAGGGGCACAAAGGCTTGACCCTGCGTTGACGCGGTGTAACCGGCAAAATCGACCACCACATGCAAAAAATAATTGGCGCAGGGTTCACTGGTGGGTGCTTCGTTTAAACAAAAACCACCACGAAAATCGCTGGCATGGCGATGATCACGAAGCGGCGCATCAACCACTTCGTATCCCACCGTGGCAAGTTCCTTTTTCAGTTGCGCCGTCAAACGCCGGGAGATAACAAAATTCTGATCTTGCAGCATTTGCGTAAGGTTGTAATTGAGTGCGAGTGTATCCAGACCTTTTGCGGCGGAAATCATGCCAAGGCTGGCGACTCTGCCCGGAAGTGTGACGGTCGGGTTGGGAATACGGTAGTGCAAAACTTTTGCCTGATAGACCTTGGGCTCTTGAATCGTCACCAAACCAATTCTGAATCGTGGGGCTTCTGCGGCTTTGTTTACTAGCTGATTTCTTTTTGCCGAGCTAGTGCAGCCCAAAGCAAAAAACACATACACAAAAAATACGAGCCATTTTGTTGCTTTCATCGAACTGTGTCCTCGTGATCGTCCAGTGCGCTACAGGCCATGGCAACCCCATGACCTGAACGGCAAAACGTCACTGTAACACCGGCACAGACTCAGCAACCAGCCTGAACTTCTTCCGTTAGCTCAGTGATACAACAAAAGCTGTTTAATGTTTGAGCCATGCGAGTGGAATTACCGTATAGGGCAAGTGCTTCGACGAAAACCGATAAAGTTGATCAAAATCCATCTGGTGGGCGTTATACACGCCAAAACCATGATGTGAGAGAACCTTGTAATTTGCTTCACTGAGCGGCTCGTAATTCGCTTCCAAGGGCGGGAGTGTGTCCTTGAACACCGCAATAACCGCGCCCTTACCAGGCAGAGTCAGCGGATTCAGCACGCCATATTTCAAGGCATTGGGGTCAAGCAGGTTGGCATAATGCACATAACGTGGACCGTTAGGGTAAATCAATCCAACACCGCCAAAGGTTTCTATTTTAATCGTACGTAACGCACGATTGAGCGCGCTGCGATTAGAAATGCGCTCTTTCCACTGCGCCTTGGTGCGGCCAATAGCAACAGCAACAACGGTGGATCCAGAACTGCCAGCACGGATCAGCACCTCGCGATGCGCTTCCAGACTCTGGAGCATCAGTGCTTCCAGGGTTCGCACCGGGGAAACTCCAGCGTTTTGTGGTGCAGAAAACGGGTTTTGCTTGCTTTGAGGATTAAACACACCTACGGCAGGAAGATCCCTCTCTTGGGCTAATAATTGCAAAAAGTAGGGCTCCCGTTCGGCTTTTGGATTAGCCCCGTTAACAAAAATAATGCGTTTACCCGTGTCCCCCGATGGCCCAAGCGCCGGCGGCACATTCGCCACATCAATGCCCATGGGATCATAGAAACAACCATCACCACCCACATAAAAACCGGAATATAATGACAAATTACTATCATTTGGTATGAGCCCTCGGCTGTCTAAACAAGATGCGTTGGCAAAATTCACACCTAACAGCAAAAGCCCCAGGCAATACACTGCTTTAAGACACGGTCTTACACCCTGTGCATTTGTTTTTTTTTGCATACGGGTTTCCTGAATAAAAGAATAAGCTGAGGCTCAGAATTTATTATTCCTTTTTAATTCTCACACGCACGAATAACCTCGCCATAACGCAACCAGGCAGGTTTGGGTGTCCGATCGGGAAAGACCAAACCAAACACCTTTTCCCTGGGAATTTTCTCGTCTGGACTATCGAGATATTGATAGAAGTAAATACCTTGTGCGCCGCCTTCAATAGCCGCACGAACCATCGTCTCGATATAGGTCGCCTGGTAATCAAGAAGCTTTTTGCCTTCATCTATCGGGGTATTCGGTTTATCAGGCGGCGTTTGATAACCCGTTTCAAAAATAAATACCGGTTTGCCACTGCTGGCTTTACGCGCTTTTTTAATCTGTTTAGCCACTTGCGACTCAAAGCCAATCGGGTCGGCACCTGCGTTAAAGGAAGGATAGGAATATAAACCAATGGCATCAAAGCGGAATTGATTAACCGATTTACGAATAAACTGTTGCCATCCGAAGAAACCCGGACTGAGCGTCAAAACAACTTTTGCGTTGTGATCATGCATATCGACCGCTTGCGATAGTGTTCGCAAAATTTCCTGGTTGATCTGTGGCATAAAAAAACGATGCCGCCATTTCACCAGAACATGCAGTGGCGCGATGTGAATTTCATTTTCCAGCCCCCACATATCTACATCATCGGCGTAGCGCGCCACAACAGCGTCAGCGTAACGTTTCAACGCCGACACATACTGAGGCCCTTTCAGTTTTTGGGTCCACAGGGGCGCAACAGGGCGCGCACTTGTGTTGTAACCATTGCCCAAGGTGCCGGCAATACGAATGCCACGCGCCTTGGCTTGTGCCACCACGTTATCAAAATAACTGAAATCAAATTCTTCACCCTGCTTGGGTTCAATACGGCCCCAGGCAAAATCAATACGAATCCACTGCACGCCGTTCTGCGCCATTTGGTCAAAATCTTCAGCATGTAATTCATAACTGGGGAAATTAACATGGTAAGCCACCAAGCCCCATTGAAAATCAGCAGGGGCGGGAGTGGTGGCCGGACAGTCAATGCTGGCGCGTGCTGGCTGGGTAATGCTCAAAGAAAACAGCGTGAAGACAAGGAGAGCTTTTGCAAGCCAAACGAGTAAAAACAGAGCCTGTATATGTATTTTCATCCCGATATCCTTTTAAAGTTTGGCTACATGCTTTAAATAATTCAATCGCGATAACTAGTATGGGCTGAATGGAACGCGAATCACTCAGTGAAATAGTCTATCTGTGTTCGGAGGAAAAAGATTCTGCTTTCAGCAGACAGGAAAATGATACAAAACTCATCGTTACTTTACCAGCAATTCTAATTCGCAGCATAGACTTATTTAAAAGTCTGCGTGATGTCTGATTTTTTATTTCCAGATTTCTTTTTTTAATTTGGCTTAGAAATTTTGTCTTGGAAATTGTGGGTAAAACCTGAATACGCAACGCTTACATCCCGTTAAAAATTCTGCATAATGGCTTTTGTTTTAATCATACTCACAACAAAATCAGGGCAATATATGAGTCAGATTGTAGAAAAAATTCAGCACGATTATGGCAAGGATAAATGGGGACAACGTTTAGGCATTGAAATCTGTGAATTAATCCAGGACGAATCCATCCAATTGGTTCTGCCCTTTCGACAAACCAATATGAATTTAGGTGGTCGCATGCATGGCGGTGTTATTGCTTCATTGCTGGTCGATTCGGCCAAATTGCTCGCCCATGCCTCCTGCATCGACAAAGCAGGGCTTTCGTGGCGAGTAATCGACTTTCAAATTAATTATCTCAAAGCCGGTGGTCCCGAGCCTCTGACGGCCGTAGCACACGTAACAAAACGCACTCGCGAGTTTCTTTTTTGCCGTTGCGAGGTACTTAATTCTGGCAATGAAGTGTTGGCCATTTCAAATGTGTTAATTCGGATTTACTCACCAGGAAACATTCTACCACCCACCGTGCATCAACAAACGCAGACGCTGAGTAATCGCCTGACCGCGCAAGAAATCGCCGATGCAGCACCAAATAAAAGTTTAATCACCATGTTCAATCAGATGATGGAACCGTTGTATCCCGGCAGCGTGGTGCATTACATGCTCGACGGACACGCGGAAATGATTCAGCATAATTTTGCGGATCAATATGACTTTCAGGGCAATATCGCGCTTGGGCAGTTATTGTTATTTTTTGATAATGTCTCCGGCTGCTCAGGTGGGTCGCTAGCTGAAGAAATGGGTATTGCGGTGACCTTGACAATTCAATCAACGTTTTGCGAACCAAGTTCAGGTGAAAATTTGATTGGTATCAGCAATACCTATTACCGGGAAGATGGCATGACCCATAACGATGTCAAAATTTTTGGTGAAACATCGCAACGACTAAAAATGTTTGGCACCATGACACATCTAGCACGACCCTTTAAAAAATCGTAACAATAGTACCTTACCATTTGAGTCATCCGCACCTGCATAGCCTTAGCCATGCAGGTAGTTTTTCAAATAAACTCCAAAAGAGACATCATTTTTATCTTCCAACAATTGTTGCCGCAAAAGAGAATTTTTTGCCATTTGCACATATTCATTCTGCTCTGACGCAGTAAGTGTCATGGCACGAAATTCCCGTGCACGCTGCAAGGCAATATCCATTGCAAAATCAAAAAAGCATACCCGATTGCTTTCAAGTATCGCCAGAATTTTTGCTGACGGTGTAAGCTCAACATGGTCGAGTTTCTGATACTGTGTGTGGACTGCTTTGCGATAAAGATCGTCACCCTGCGCTTGATCTAGCACGTCCGCCGCTGCAAGAAAATCGGCCTTTATGTGTCCAATCCAGGCTTTTAAAGACGTTTTTTTACCTGAAAACGAAAGCATGACCTCTGGGTTGCGTCCATTCATTACCACCGTCTGATTGTTGGCGGCGATTTCCTTTGTGTCATTTTCAGAAAAGCGTGGGCTCACCTGCAATAAACAATACAAGGCAAATACATCAAGAAAACGCATTTCACTGGCATCAATGCCCACATCAATAAAGGGATTTAAATCAAGACAACGCATTTCAATGTATTCAACGCCGCGCTTAAGCAATGCGGTCGTCGGTCGTTCACTGCCAACAGTTGAACGTTTGGGGCGGATTTGTCCGTAATACTCATTTTCTATTTGCAGAATATT
>Ga0209873_1000057_pt1 | contig 17194 bp, 13 predicted proteins | sample GWRWT2_30Apr14_FD_187186 | JGI IMG/M metagenome (GOLD analysis project Ga0209873, IMG submission 187186) | Sand microcosm microbial communities from a hyporheic zone in Columbia River, Washington, USA - GW-RW T2_30-Apr-14 (SPAdes) (version 2) | ecosystem: Engineered > Artificial ecosystem > Sand...
ACTCGTCTGGCGTAAATACACGAAGTCGGTTTACCCTCCTCGCTACTGGCATCACCCTCACCCTGAATACTGTTATTTTCTATAACAGTATATTCCGCGTTATCGCTAGTAATGTGTATTGTCCCGGAATTACCGGCCAGACGATTCGCGTATATTTTCAGATTACGAAATGTATTGTGGTAACTTTTTACATCTTGCCCGATAAAAAAAACATTAAGCGCATGAGTAAAGGTTAAACCATCAAAGGTCCAATACTCTTTACCATCGACATGTAGAAAATTAGTCACATTAGCCACATTGATAATAACATTTTCATTATTATAATTTTTAACGATAATTGGTTTATCGGCAGTACCGCTTTCGGCTTCCATCACCACTAAAGGATTGCAGCAGTTTCCGTTACGGTATTGCGAATGAATGGTGAGGGGATAGATCTGCACATATTCACCACCGCGAATATTTAATACATCGCCAGCTTTTAGACTGTAGATGCCTTTTGCCACCGTGGCCCAGGGTGTATCAATGCTGTTAGCTGCGTAGCTGACAGTATCATTGCCATTCAGCGCCACAAACAAGTCTTTGGCAAAGGTATTTGAACTGAAAAACAACACACCGCCATAAAAAACCAGCAGTGTTGTTAGACTTTTTACATTTAAACGCAGCATGATCAATACCTCTATAAAAACCACTGTTTCAATTTAAGCACGACTAAATTTATATACCCAGGCAGTATGAGTTTTACCTTATTACAAAGAGTATTTACCACAATCAGAGCAATCACAAACCGGGTCAATCAAATCTGTGAGCCGTTAGGCACTCAAAGCAAATAAGCTTTTAATTGTTGCACTTGTTTCACACACTGGCTGGAAGTGCCGGCATCCGGATACATCAACACCGCCTCGGGCGAGTTGACTTTAACAACAATATCTTGTGTCCATGGCTCGCCTTGTTGTTTTGCCAAGGTCATAAGAAGGGTGTTTAATTTATTGCTAGTCACATCGGGTGAAATAGTATTCATGGCCCAAACATGGGGCGTATAGTTTTGCCAGTGTTGCTGGTAGTGGAGCAAGGTATCAGCCAGATCATGTTCATCAATCAATGAGCCAGTCTGTGCGTTAATATAATTTTTATTAACCCCTACGTTATGTTTAAGAACAATACCGGGGGTGCCGGCAAAAAAGCCTTCAAATATCGTGCGATTACTCCCCTCTTTGAGCGTAAGCAGAATATTTACTTTGGATTTATTCAGTAACTCATTCAGGTACGATGGACTTGCCTCCTCAATAATGTGCAGTACATTTTCAAGATGATAGAATTTAATCAATTCAAGTATTTCATTTTTGTTCTCACCCCATAAACCACACACCAAGAGTGCTTTGTATGGAATGCCCTGAGCGATTATTTGACTTATCGCTTTAAAATAAACATGTGGTCTTTTAATCCACGTATAGTTTGCCACATAAATCGAGTCATATTCTTTAGTTAAAGCTAGTGGTTTAAAAATTCGGTAATCAACCCAGTCGCTTGAACCAAACTCTACGGGTATCAAATTAGAACTCAGGTTTCTCAGAAATGTTCGGTCACTTATTTCTGAGGCTTCAACAATTATAGGGTCGGTGTATTGGGTCCATTTCAGAATTTCTGGCACACAATAACCTGACGAACTGGGTTCAAGTACTACATGGTAGTTTTTTAACAAGGCCGCACAGTTAATGCGCTGAAAATACAATGCAAAGGTTGTGGTAAATTTTATAAGCAGCACACCTTTTTCTATTATCTGCCCATCCACAAACCTGGCGGGTTTTAAAATAAGCGAACGTATCAAAATCCAGTGCAGTTCATTTATGCCTTCTTGTTTATCAACATCCACGCGCTCGATGATGTCTTGCAGATTTTCTTTAACGTTACGCTCAAGTTGACTATGGCTGAGTGCATAACGCCCCGTCACCATCGCTCTATGCGCCTTGAGCAAACAGGAAAAGGCCAAGGTTTTTTTATTAACTAACCGTAAAACTTTAAATGCAAGGTAAAAAAACACCCCGACAACACCCATGCCATATTTATAAAGAACATCCTTAGCCCATAGTTTTACCCGTACCATTTGAACAACCCTATTCATAGGCTAATTAAATACCTCGTTAATCATATAAGAATATTGTTTCATGTAAATTTCTTCTGTAAGAACCGTATTCACATAGTGGCGGGCATTTTCTGCAAGTTGCTGCGCATAAGAAGCATCGTTAAGCAGTGTAAGTATGGCCTGCCCCAAGGCCAGCTCATTATCGGGCTCTACCAATAAGCCTGTTTCACCGTGCTTAACATAGGTAGGAATGCCATCAACCCGGCTGGCAACAAGGGGTTTTTTCTGTGCCATGGCTTCGAGCAGAACCCGTCCCATGGCTTCGGTTCTTGAGGGCAACACCACCATTTTAGCCTGCGACATAATAAGCATGGCTTCGTTATGAAACACCGCTTTTTCAATATGAATTTTTGGATTGCCTCCGGCAAGCTGTGTCAACATGGACAACGCAGGTTCGGGGAAATACCCAATAATACGTAAATAGATACCAGGGGGCATTTGTTCACTGATAGCATTAAAAGCCTTAATCAGCACATCGACCCCTTTAATATCCCAGGGGTGTCCTAAAAAAAGCACATAGTCGCCTTGCTGTTCACTTGCCTGCAAACGGCTTACCGGTACGTATTCGTGAAAACGAAAGGTTTTGCTTTTAATGCCAATCCAGCGAAAGGCATCAATTTGCGTGTCGTACAATAATTTTATGCCATCGGCAAACTTGAGCACTAACGGAATAATAATCTGCGTGAGGTGGAATTTAATTTTACCGGCAAGTGTTTCGAGCTGGTTTTCCCAGATCAGTTTACTGGCAAAGTTGCCGTTTACTTCAATTATTAGTTTGGTGCGGGTAAATAAAACCACCAATACAGCCGCAATACCCGAGGCAAGAGGGTTGCGAGATATTACTACATCAAATTTTTTCGGCTTGGTATAAAAAATATAAACGCCGACAAACACCGAATAAACAAGATAGTACAGGTTAGACAACAGATTTGATCGGGCAATTAATTCGGGAATATAACAACCGTAGAGTTGAAAACCATCCAGTTGTAAGCGCCTGAACTTAGGATCGGCCACCCGATGAATAAGGTATCCATCGAATTCTTGACGCAGATAGTTATATTTGTCTGAATTAACCGTATCGAGGGAATACAGAATACCTTTGGTTATAATCAACAGGGAAATTTTATTTCTATCAAGGCTCATCGTGTTTAACCAGATTAAGTACTACCAAAGTTAAGGCCAAAAAATACCAGAAATGCGGGTAGTACAAGACCGAGATAAATGCCCCCGCCGTGAGATAACCTACCATCGACACAATTATTGCCTTGGCTGCAAACACGTACTCACTTTTGCTGGTATCGTTTTTGTAACGCCGCATAACTGCCAATAAACGCCGAAAAATTATAACCAGCATTGATATATAAACGCTTGACCCAATCAAACCAAATTCAGGAATCAGGGTAAAATACAGCGAATGCGCCTGGCGACCCGCTAATGAACGCATGGCATTCGGGTCCCACATTTTTGAATAGTACTGATACTTGTCAACATTCCAGGGGTAGTTTTCGGCACCCACACCCCACAATGGGTTGTCATAAAACATTTGCAGGCCAATACTCCAGGACACCATGCGTTGATGTCCTGTACCTCCTTCATAATCAGTAGAGGTTTCCATTTCATCAAAATAGGAGTCGGGCAGAAAACCGATCAAGAGGGAGCCAAAAACCAGTAGGAATACAGCAGTCAAAGAAGCGTGTTTGAATTTTTTTTCGCTAAAGAAAAAAATCGTCAACAACACACACAGCAGCCCCAAAAAGCCACCGCGCGAAAAACTGTAAGCCACGGCAAAAATCTCTATTAAAGCAGACGCTGCGGCAATTATTTTCCATTTTTTGCTTGTTTCATACGAAAACAAATACACCGCATAGGGCAGTGACATGACCAAGGCCAGTGCCACATCGTTTTCATCCATCAAAAATCCACCGCTGCCAGTGCCCCCATGTTTAATTACAAGCAGTGCTAGAAAACCGTGGATAACAACCCATACCCTGATCAGCGCCAACAACTTCTGTTTATTATCAACGATCAGCAACATGGGCATAACTAGCGCTAAGGTCATCCAGGTGCATTGTATAAAGCGCATGGTTGGATGATAGGTATTCACGCTATACACCACCGAAAAACCAATCAGAAACACAAAAACCGCATTGAGTTTTAATAATTGTTGACCAAACACAGATGTTAATTTTTGTTTTCTAAACCAATATAAAAACAAAGCAAGTGCAATAAAACCGGGAAATCTTATTGTTGCCAGAAAATGAAAGGTGTCTTGTGGGCGCAGAAAGTCGATAGCAATATAAAAAATAAGTAACCTGAAAGGCCACTTGCTTGTTTGAATACGCTTGGCAAACGCCACACTAGCCACGGATTGTGTCTTCCTCTATCAGCGCACAGAATTTATTGTTTTGTTGTTCACGGCTAAAATTTTTCACTGCGTTACGATCAAATGTAAACATTTCTTCGCCTTGAGTTTTTTTGTGATATAAATTTTTAATGGCGTTTTCTATTTGCGACGGATTTGTTTCATCTAAAATAAGCCCTGAATTTGTCGCCTGTATCAATGTGGCAGTGTCACTGTCTGGTTCGGTAAATACCAGGCTGTATTTACCTTTTTGCATGCTTTCATAGCTTTTGGCGGGGATTTGATTTTTTTGCCCCTGGGCAAAATTAATTAAAATATCGGCATTGTTGATTTCACTCTCCAGTTCGTTTGATGCGAGGTGCCCATGGACTTGAACAACTGAAGTCATGTTATGCAAGGCAAGATAGTCGTTTAGATAAATACCATTCCATTTGTCGCAGCTGCCATAAAAATCCAATGAGATCTTTTCAGCATCAATATCACCTCGGCTAATAAGATTTTTTAGTGCGTCAATCAAAGGGAATGGGTTGCGATTAACATACAGTTGTCCGGCATAGAGCAAGCGTAAGCCGGCATTTTCTGATGGCGAGGCCTTTGCAGCAAGCTCACCATCAAAACCGTTGAGAATGGTAACTAGTTTTTTGCTAGCCTGTGTATTGTTGCTGAGGTTTTTTTCTATGCCGGGTGAGGCGCAGATTATTTTGTCACTTCGTTTGATAAGCAGGTCTTCAAAAATAGTTTCAAGGCAGGTTCGTAAAGGTGTTTTTGTTTTATTAAGCGTAATATCCGGTTGCGATAAAGGGTCACGCAAATCCATAAACCAGCGCGTTTTGTAAAAAAACTGCACAAGCAAACCCACGGCGTGGCTGACTGTGGGCGGGCTGGTGCTTATCACCACGTCAAAGGGTTGCCTGAAACTTAGCGTTAAGGCTTTTAGAATAGAAACAAAAACCCATGTCTTTTTGGCATCAAACAATGCCTGAAAGGAAAACAGATAACGTTTTAAAAAAAATACTGTTTCATTTTGGCTATTGGTTTGTGTGCTTTTTACTTCATTAAGCGTTGAATTCGATTGCCTTGAGTGCGTTTTTTTTGTTCTAAAACCTTTAATGATTTTCCAGAGGCTATCAATCAAACTGGGCGGGTCCCAGGTTTTGATGATATTAATGCCATTCAGATCAGCCATAAGTGCTGAATGAATATTTCCCTCACGTCGATCGGCGGTAATAACGGTGACTTTATGGCCTTTATTCCGCAAATATTTGGCAAGCTCCGACATTCTTTTTGCGCCAATGTCAGCGTAAGGGTAAAAATAATAACTCACCAGGAGAATGTGCTGTTTTTTTTGCATGTTACCAAGGGAATAGGCAATAAGAATTAAGGTTAAGAGCGTTGCGTCTGTGTAAATAAAGCACCTAAAACTACTTGGCGGCATAAAATCAGGCAGCTGGCCAAATTAATTATAGAGAGGCTTGGCCGTTTATACTTTGCTTTTTACTAAACTTCACCGGCTTTATTGGGTAAAAGAGAAATCCGCGTGCATTTTATCGGGCGGATAATGCGCCAAGGTGTTAGCCATGGTGGTAAATTTAAAATCCTGCAAGAGTTTTATTAATCGGGCCTCGCACAAATCCAGATTGTTATAGTGACGAAAACGCGAAAACAAACTGGCGCTGATTCTGGGTTGATCGGGGTCTATTTCCCATGGGTGCAGGTAAAACACAAAAGGCTGCGCGGTTCGCCTATTAATGCTGTTAAGCCCCATTTTAGTTAACGCATAAGGGAAAAGCCGAAAATAGCCGCCGCCACAGACGGGAATTTTTACCGAGCCCAGTTTGGCCACTGACATGGGGAATTCAATCAGGCTGTTGCCCTGCGCTGTTTTGATTTTATAAATAGTTTCGGGGGAATCGGCAATGCCATAACGGTCATGAAGCACAGGGAAAATGCTTGAGTCGTATTCAAAACCTGCTTCACTGAGAATATCGAGGGCCCAGAGTGATTTTTTGGTAATTGAATAACTGGCTGCACGGTAGCCTTTCACCGGTTTACTGATTATGTCTTCGAGAAGATCTTTTGATTTTTTTGTTTCAACTCTGAATTCATCGGGGCTTTGGCTATAGATCAATTGATGACTATACCCATGACTTGCCACCTCGTGGCCACGTTTGGCTATTTCTTTTACCAATGCAGGGTCACGTTCTGCACACCAACCCAGAATAAAAAAGGTTGCTTTGACCTGATGTTGGTCAAAAATATCGAGCAATACACGGGTATTTCGGCCCACTCGTGATTCAAACGTTGGCCATTGATTGCGCTGTATGACTTTATCAAATGCGGCTACATGATAATAATCTTCTACATCAACGCTCAGGGCATTTACGAGAGTCGTCACGGTTTAAAGAATTCCAACATAACGCAGCGAGAGCAAAATGGAGTTATCGTCATAACTTATATTTGACAGGCCAAACTCACCCTGTTCATGGCTCACGCGTGTCATAAAGTCAAAATGGCGTGATAGTTTTCTGTTGTAGCTTAGGCTTGTCAGTTCAACATCTTGCGTTAAACCAACATTAAATTCGGTTGACCGATTGTTGTACGCAAAAGCGATGTTTGACTGCTGATTTAACAGGCGAGTTAAGCCAAGACCCCATACTGACTCTTTCGAATCACCCAACAATGAAATGGTGTTAATGGCTTGTCTGTTTAAGTGCTGATAATTCACTTGAAAGCTGTGCGAGGTAAAGAGTTTGTTGTATGTCAGTGAATACGTGTCGGTTTTCATTAGGTCGGAAAAATAACCATTAAGATAGGCTTGCTGTGAAAACAAGTCTGACGAATTCTGCGGATTAAGCAGGTTATTTTGAAAACGCGCTGAGGACTGTGCCATCTCTGAAAGGGTATCCGTGTAATTACGCTCGGCCGATAGGGACACGCTGGAGTTACGGGGGTTCATCACCGTGCTTGAAAATTTATAACGCGTGGAATCGTAGGATGTGGCACTGCCCTCTCGTTCAAGCGACACCAAGCCGTATTCAGCGTTCAGTGCAAGCATGCGCCAATGTTTGTTTGCTGTAACATAGGTATCTCTTTTTGCAATGCCGGGAATATTGGCATCAAAATCTCTTTTTTCATCGGCGTACGCAATAGATAACAGGCCGTTTTCGATAATATGTTCCAGCGCAGCTTCTGTGCTGATCCAGTCAACATTCGGCTGAGCTGAATCATAGTCGGCATGACCATATAAACTTTTTATAACAACTGTATTCAGCGTATTTAAACGCCAGCGGTACTGCGGTTGCGTTGTAAAACTGATGATATTGGACAAGTTGTCGGCATTCGAGGGTGTGCCAAGGTTAGTCTGCACCGTGCTTGCGTTCAGGCTGCTTAGCCAGCTGAACCGTTCGGGGATAATAGCCACATTTAAATACGAACTGCCATTGACCAGGTTGTCACTGGTGGTTTGAATAACACCGCCGTTACGCTCAACATGGCTGAGTGTGCCATTTACGCCAAAATCGAGTTTATTTTGTGTTTTTTGGCCCGAGGCCCCAATCAAAACCGAACTTTCAAGGCCGGATTGGTTAATGGTGCTTTTAGCTATATTGCTGTTATATTTTTCATTAATACCCGCAAAGTATTCTATTTGTGCCACAACACTGCCACTTAGAAAACAGGAGAAAAGTAGCGTAGTGTTTATTAAACGGTTTTTTTTTAAAGTCATCATATACACACAAGTGGGTTTATCAACGCGAAAAATTACGCAGATCGGGCGTAACTAGAACTGCCGGATAATAGCTTCGTTATTAATCAAAACGCCGGCAATTTTTTCCTTGGGCAAAAGGGCAAGTTTTTCTGTGAGTTCTTGTCCGCTGATTTTGCCATAAGGAATTACAACAACAATTTTATCGCTTAATTTGGCTATTTGTCGGGCGCTCGCCGGATCAGTCAGAGGCGGAGCATCCATAATAATAAAACGGTCGTTGTAACGATTTTTTAAATTCTCAATCAAGGATTCCATCTGGGTTGAGCCTAAATATTCAGACGCATATTCGGTGCGCTGGCCTGCGGGCAAAACACGCATTCTTTTAACACCAGAGGCATAAATGATTTCTTCGAGCCCTATGCCGCTGTCTTCAATAAAATTGACCACACCGGGCATGTCTTTAATATCAAATATTTTATCAAGCCCCGGGGCTGATAGATTGGTATCAATAATCAAAGAGGTTCGGCTTTGATCAAAGGCAAAGGCTGCGGCAAGATTAACCGCCACAAAACTCGACCCACCGCCTTCGGCGACAGAGGTCACCATAATGGTTAAATTTTTGCCTTCGGCTTTTTCTATTAATCCGTTTCGCAGATCCCTGAAATTATTTACCACGCGCCTGTTACGCATTTCAGGGTAAATAATTTTTCTTTTGTCTTTATCCTGATCGGTATATTCGGAAACTTCGGCCATTTTTTTAATGCTTTTACCCGAATGAATTTCGGGTTTGTTTGCACTATTGATATACACCAGTTGATCGCTCATTTTCATACCAAGCAACAAAGTTTGATTATTCGGGCACCAAGCACCTACATCTGCTTACAAGTAGCCCCTGTATTTCAAGAAACCTACTGCCGCATAGACACTTAAAGAAATCATAAAAAACAAAATAATGACCATCATGTCTTTTTTAAACGCAATGCTGTCTTCAACACTGTTTAAATGAGGGATGGAGTGAAATACATCAACATCAACAAAGGCACCAATGGCTTGCGGAACCCTGATTTTCTGATCAACAAGAACAAAGGCAAAAGCAAATACCACAGGCAGTATTAAAGCCACCAGCGGCGCAGCGAGAAAAAACAGGATAAAAGGCGGTGTTTGTGCCTGAAGCGGAATTTTTGCGGGCTGCACTACTCTGAATGAAGCGCCTTTGTTTTCCAGCTCGATATTCATTGATACACGTGCATTTTCACGGCGCATCAATAAATCCTGATAGATATTTCTATTAACGGTGTAATCCCGGGTGAGTTCGGCAAGCTCTGCCTCAACTTCGTGCTGTTTTTCGGATTTTTCTTTTTGCTCTGCCAGAATAGTTTCCAGCTTGCTTTTTCTGATATTAATGGCGGCGGTATTTGACTCAAGGGCAGAAATTTGACTTCGTATTTCGGAATACAAGGCTTTGCCTTGAGCGCCTTGTTGTTCGCTTTCGGCATTCATCGCGTTTATCGCACCAGGATCCATTTTATTGAGCTTTATTTGCAGCTCATCTATGCGTTCTTTCAGCGCTATCACGTCGGGGTATTGATCATGATAAACCAGCTTCATTTGATCCAGTTCACGTGTCAGATTGTTAATTCTGGTTTTTAAAGCCAGCGCCTCCGATGAAACCTCGCGAACCGCGCGCTCACCCACGAGTTGTTTTTTTAAAGATTCCAGTCTGAAGTTGTTTTCTGCCAATTCGATATTGGCAGCCTCCAGTTGCTGTTCGATATCATTCATGCGCTGCACGGTTGCCGAGATAGAGCCTTCAACATTGTCTTGTTTAAATGCCTTTAATTTTTCTTCAGATACGGTCAGATTTTTTTTATACGTTTCGACTTGTGTACTGATAAAGTCAAAGGCTTCGTTACTGTTTCGCCGTTTTTCTTTCAGCATTTGCATAATAAAAGAATCGGCCAGACTTTGAGTGACTTCAAAGGCCCGTTTTCTATCGTTATCGGTGTACGAAAACTTCAAAAAAGATTGCCCGGCATTTGAAATCACGGTATTTGCCCTGATTTTCATTACCAGGTTTTCCATGACATCGTCAGATTCAAGATTCATCCCACCCCAATCGACTTCTTTGACAATGCCTTCAAGCACTGAATACACAAACACGGTTTCCGTCGCGTTTTTTACCCAGTCAGCGGGACCCGCTATTGCTGCGCGGCTTTCCATCAGGGGGCGAATAACGCCTTCATCTTCAAGTTTTAACGTTGCAGACGAGGTGTATTTTTTGGGATAAACCAAGCCAACTACAAGCACGGCCACAAGCCCGATCAAAAACAATATTGCACTTGTTTTTTTAAACAGATAAAGCTGACGAAGGCCAAGCTTGATTAACTCCAGCAGTGGTATATCCAAATGAGCGCCCCAATAGTAAAAGTGATTGATGTTTATCAAAAAATAAAACAAATACGTAACGCGTTTTGACTATTGCGCAACTATTACACCAACAGGCAGTGAAACATATGTATCCTTATGCCTGCGTCAAGAGCAGTTCAGTTCTGCGCATAAATTGCGTTGTTACTAAATTGCTAGTGCTAACTAACTAGTGGTGTTAAACGTTATTGCGTTAAAAAAACCTGTTGCTTATTACTGCAGTATAGGCGGGGATAATTCAACGTGTTGTGTGCCATACCCAGCCTGCACCATGAAACACCGCGCCCCCGGAATAGTACCGAGATATTCGTGTTTTATCGATAGCAAAAAACATGAATTTTGACCTATGAAAATTCATTGACTTCAATGTATGATCCATAGCACTAACAAGGAGAATCAAGGGCTGATTAATAGAAACCCACTTGGTACGGTCTTTAGTTTTCAATTGCTTATGCCCTATCAGACTGGCTGAGCATTATAGCAACACCTCTTTTACAATGGACAGCACTATATCTTTTAATCAAAACAAGTTACTAGAGTATGACTCATGGATAAAACCTTTTATAAAAGCGCTTCTCATGTCGCCCGTATTTTTGTTGTGTTGCTTAACCTGCTGGCGCTATTTGCCTTAAGCGCTTGTGTGCAGAACGAAGAAGTGTCACCCAGCTATGAAAATCTGGTGCGCGCAAAATCCTATATCAAACAAGGTCAACTCTCTGCCGCACGAATAGAGTTGCTAAATGCACTTCAAGCCGATGCGAATAATCCGGAAACCTATTTTATTCTTTCAGACATGATGGCGTCGATTGGCGCGTTTGACGAAGCATCGCAGCAATACCAGAAAGGTTTGTCCCTTTCAAAAGACAATAATAAGAACAAGCAACTTGAGCTTTTTATGCTTCAGGCTAAAGCCGGCAGCAACGACACCTTGGCTAAGCAAATAGCTGAATTTATTCCTGACAATGAACAGCAAAAAGCACAGAAATTGATCATAGAAGCCATGAGCTCAAAAGACTTTAGTCAGGCTGAGCAATTGTATAAAAGCGCACTCGAAATAGATCCAGCCTTAGCAGATGCCAATTATGGCCTGGCCAAAATTGCACTGGCTAACCAGAATATTGAGCTTGCTAAAAGCTATGCACAAAAAATGCTGCAGACTTCTGCCAAAAATATTGATGCTTTATTGCTGAATGGTCACATAGCCTTGCTTGAAAAACGTGGGGCTGATGCTGAAAAACTCTTTAATGATGCGCTGCTCAATCAACAGCAATTTGACACCATGACCTCAAGGAAATATTTTACCTTGAGCGGTTTGGTCGAGGCACTCAATCAGCAGGAAAAGTACGAAGAAGCGCTCACCTACTCGGGAATTCTGGCAAAATCGAATCCGGGAAAACTCAAGTCCAGTTATGAAAACGCCATTACGGCTTTTTCTGAGCAGGATACCGTAAAGGCCGAAGAAGAATTGCAGAAAGCCCTGAGCATTGCGCCCGACCACGGCCCATCTAACTTCATGATGGGCATGTCGAAACTCAAAGCGGGCGATCTTGACGCCGCTGAAAAATATTTAAGCACAGCGCTAGACGGCAAATATATTCCCGAAAAAACCCGTCTTGCGCTTATTTTGACGCGCCTCAAGCTCAATCATACCGATCAAGCCTTAACCCTTATAGAAGCAGGCCTTGCTGAAAACCCGGAGAATCCCGTTTATCACTCCTTAAAAGGCAGCCTCCTTTTCCAGCAAGACAAACAAGCCGACGCTGAAAGCGAATTTAAAAAAGCCTTGTCTTTGGATAAAACATTACTGCCTGCCATTTCAGGCTTGGCAAAGCTTTACGAAAAACAGGGAAATTTACCCGCCGCAAAAGAGCAGCTCACCCTTGCCGTAGACAGCGCTCCAGACAGTGTGCCGGTGTTGGCGCAAGCCTTACAGTTTGGATTGCAGCACAATGACCCAGAGTGGGTGCTCACTAAAATTAAAACCCTTCAGGCCAGCAAAAAAGATCTAATTGCGCCTTCACTTGTTCTGGCTGCTTTTTATTTTCAGAAACAGGATTTTCCACAAGCGCAAAAATACCTTGATAGCGCCGAAATAATTAATGCCAATGATCCACTGCTAAAAACCATGAGCAGCAATTTGCACTTTATCAAAGCTGTTCAGGCCGCCAGAACCGGCAATAATAAAGAAGCACTGGTACAGATTAATCATTCACTGGTGCTGACCCCTAAAAATATACGCGCTTCTATTCTCAAAGCCGGCATCCTTCTCAAAGATGGCAAGCGTGATGACGCACTGGCCATAGCCAAAAACTTAAGAAGCGATGAATCTACTAAAATCATAGGCTGGGAGCTGGAAGGAAATATCTGGGCCCAATTGGCTCAGTTTGATAAAGCCCTGACTGCGTATAACGAAATATGGAGCACAAATAAAAATAGTGGCTTAGCACTAAAGATGTATCAAATTAAAAAAGAAACCAATGAAAATGACGTAGCCATGCAGCATGTCGTTGATTGGGCAAAAGCTGAACCAAAAAATCTGGATGCGCTTATTACACTGGCCATGCTGCAACAAGAAAATAAAAACCAGCAGGCGGCAATTGAACTCTATGAACAGGCGCTTGCTTTAAAAAATGATAATCCCCTGGTATTAAATAATCTGGCCTATATCTATTTTGAAAACTCTAATCCCAAGGCGCTTGAATTGGCCGAAAAAGCCTACACGCTTGCCCCAAAAAGCCCTGCAATAGCGGATACCTATGGCTGGATTCTGGTTAAAAACAATCAGCTTGAAAAAGGGTTACCTATTCTTAAACAGGCCGCTGAAGCAGCGCCTAAAGTAAAGGATATTTTGCACCATTACTCTGAAGCATTGACCATGAACGGTGATGTTGAAGAGGCCGCTAAGGTTATGACTCAAATAACCAAACTATAAAAGTGACCTTAACTATCGCCTTTATTTGTCCCTTTATTTTAGGCAAATCACCTAGGCATGCGCTCTTTCAAGCGTGGCATGTCTGGGGCAATCAAAGTGCCGTGTTTAGATAGCACTCTATTTCTCTTCCATATTGCTGAAGATTTTCGATAAGCGCTTGTGTGGCTGTAGTTTGACCTTGATCAGACGGGCTTTGTCGCAGGCTATCCAGTTTTTTGAAATAGACTTCCAGCGTCAAGAAACCTTCCCCTTTGTTATCAGTCAAACGTTGACGGCAATGGTTTTGCCAGCGTTTTTTTTCATCCTGCGTAAGGCTTTCGGCAAAATTACGTGCACGGTATCTGAATAACATCTCCGTTAATCGGTGATCCTGAAAATGATAATGCGCGTTTGCCAATTGTTCAGCCGTGCTTTTGCGAATCTGGGCAAACTGTTTTTTATCGTTATCGTGAAAAAATCCGCCACTGTAGATTAACAAATCAGGGTCAATATTCTCGCTTTCGAATGGCGTACTAAAGACCTGGCTTAATTTTTCAGACAAGTTATGAGCGCCGCTGATTTTTTCGTAATGCTGTTTGCTACGTGCAAGATCAAGTTGTAAACGTTCGGCATCGCCGGCGCGTAAAACACTTAAGGGCGCGATAATAGGCGAGCGATTAAAATGGATCGTTTTCAGTGGGATACGTATTTCACTTTCATCAAGCGCACTTTGCGCAGTAAAAATACGGTGGTGAATTTCCTTTGCTGACAAGCTCAGGAGCGGTTCGGGATCGATACTCAGGTCGTAAACAATGACCCCGTTGGTATTCGTCGGATGTTGCATAAGAGGAATAACCAGCGCCAAACAATTCTTTTGTGCTGAATACTTTGACGACACATGCAACAGCGGTTTGCCTGATTCGATCTGAAGCATGGATTGAACGGTATGTTTGTTGCGCAAACTAAAGGCATGGTCATAGAGCTTTGGCTGTTTTGTTTTCAGTAAACGCGCCAGATCAATCGTAGCGCGCACATCAGACAAGGCATCGTGGGCGTCTTCATGATGCAGCCCGTTTTCTTTGGTCAGTAACTCCAATTTAAACCGTGTCACGCCGTGTTCATCTTTTGGCCAAACGATGCCTTCAGGTCGAAAGGCATGTACGGCGCGCACTAAGTCAATAATGTCCCAACGCGAATTACCATTACGCCATTCCCGCTCGTAGGGATCATAAAAATTGCGGTAGAGCGTATTCCGGGTGACTTCATCATCAAAACGCAGGGTGTTATATCCCACACCGCAGGTACCGGCTTGCGCCAGTGCCTGATAAATCGCCGCAATAAACTGGTATTCTGGCAGGCCTAATTCATTGACCTGATCCGGGGTGATGCCGGTAATCAGACAAGCTTCAGGATGCGGCAAGGCATCAATGCTTTGTTTGCAATAGATATTAAGCGGCTCACCGATCACATTTAACTCCAGATCGGTACGTATACCGGCAAATTGCGCTGGGCGATCCCGACGTGGATCAATGCCGAAGGTTTCATAGTCGTGCCAGAACAAAGTGTTTTTATGGGCCACCACGTTTACTTTCCTTATCTGTTCTATGTTCTTATCACTGCTTTTTTATTGAAACCAATAATGCCAATTAAACAAATCAAACTTGCCAGATGCCAAAAAAATTAACCTGATGACTGCGTGCAATGGAGACTATCATCATCACCACAACCAAGGCGGCCACCCAGGCCAGTATTTTCTGTTTTTTGCTGCGGCCATATTTCAAGGCGATAGAACCCAAAACGATATACAGCAAGAGCAACACTATTTTCGCCAGCAACCAATGTTGCACCATGGGATTTTGCTGCGTGAGCACGGCCAGTGTCACCCCGGAAAGCAATAAAACGCTATCAATGCCATGCGGCAACACCTTAACCCAGCGGGCTTGCAATAGCGGTGAGTCTCTTAACATCCAGACACCACGCACAAAAAAACCTGAAATTGTGAGTAGTGCACAGCTCATATGCAGGATTTTAATCCATAGAATCATCTATTTTTTCCCTTTGTGCTTTTTCTGGTCGCGGGCCAAAAAAGGCCAATAAAGTAGCTATAACACAGGCCGCTGCTGCCATTAGAAAACTAAAATGTGCGCCGTAATTGCTCCAGCTATAAGAGGCATAAAAAGCGCCCAAGGCCCCTCCTGCCCCAAAACAAAAGCTGACATAAAGCGCTTGACCATGCACTTCGAGTTTTCCGGGGAAATAAAAGTGGATAATGCGCATGCTGGCTGCATGACAGGCTCCATAACTTGCCGCGTGTAATAGCTGGGCCATAGCAAGTAACAAGAGGCTATCAGGAAAACTGGCAATCAAGCCCCAACGCACTGCCGTTAACAAGAGGCTTACGCTTAGCAGGTTATAGTCAGACACGCGCATAAAAATTCGATGGGCATAGATAAACAGCACCACTTCTGCCAGCACACCCAGCGCCCATAAACTTCCTGCCGTGCTTTTTGAGTAAGCGTGCTGTTCAAGAAAAAGCGTGTAAAACGTGTAATAAGGCGCGTGTGAGAACTGCAACAAGGCACCGATCAGCAAAAATACGATAACTTCCTTGCGCAAAATAACCTGAAAAATAGAGGGTGTTGTGTGTTGTATATCCAGTGGCACAGGGGCGCTGGGCACTATAAAACTCATCACAATAATGGCCATTACAGTCACTGCCAGATAATTGGGCAGAGCGGCCACCGATACACTATCGAATAAGTAACCCAGACCCATAACAGACACAATAAAACCCATCGAGCCCCATAAACGGATTTGCCCATAACGGTTGGCCTGAGTGCCCAAGTGCCCCAGCGTTAATACTTCCATTTGTGGTAACAAGGCGTCACGAAAAAAACTGTAGGTGAACAACAAAAGCACCAGAACCCAAAAATCATGCAAAAAGAAAACGCCCATCAGAAAAATACCGGACGACACGGCTCCTACCCGTAAAACCACAATGTCCCGGCCAATTTTTGCTGAAAGCCAGGTCCACACGTTAGGTGCAATGACTTTGCTTAGCATGAGAATGGCCGATAACAGGCCTATCTCTTCAATACTGAGTCCTTTTTCTTTGAGGTAAACGGTGAGGTACGGAATAAATGCGCCAAGCTGCGCAAAATAGAAAAAATAAAATCCCGAAAGCCGCCAATAGGGAATCCGTGACGACCCGCTTGCCTGAGGCAAAACGCTTATGCGCCCACCTCGGGTTTGATACGTGGGGTGGTCACAATCACGCCACTGTTCTGCCCCCGATGGCGTAACAGATGATCCATTAACACCAGCGCTACCATGGCCTCGGCAATGGGCACGGCACGAATGCCGACACAAGGATCATGGCGACCTTTGGTTACAACCTCTACCGCCTCACCCTGGGTGTTAATGGTTTTGCCGGGAATGCGAATGCTGGACGTGGGTTTGAGTGCAATGCGGGCGATAATTTCCTGTCCCGTTGAAATACCCCCAAGAATGCCACCCGCGTGATTGGACAAAAAACCTTCTGGCGTCATTTCATCACGATGCTGTTCGCCGCGTTGCGTAACTACATCGACCCCATCACCGATTTCAACCGATTTAACCGCGTTAATACTCATCAGTGCATGTGCAAGTTCA